>Ga0207155_1047_pt1 | contig 30622 bp, 25 predicted proteins | sample Alteio_BWMinHeat_26_FD_153515 | JGI IMG/M metagenome (GOLD analysis project Ga0207155, IMG submission 153515) | Enriched cells from forest soil in Barre Woods Harvard Forest LTER site, Petersham, Massachusetts, United States -... | ecosystem: Environmental > Terrestrial > Soil > Temperate forest >... | reverse complement strand
CCGGCTCATGTTGCCCAGTATGCTATCACGTAATTTGAGCCAGTGGTACGACGACAGATCGAGCGATCACAAGGTGGAAAAGGGTTGAGGGGCTGAAGCAAAGACGCTCCAGCCCCTGGAACACTCGACATGGCCTATTTGGCGCCTCCGGATGTGGCGACCGTGGCAGCCACGGCCGGGGCCGCAACAGTCTTGTTTTCTACGCTCGGCGCCGGAGATGCTGAGCTGCGTTCGGCTCCCGCATTCGGAGACAGGTCTCCTTCGGATCTTACAATGCGAGGCGTTACGAAAAACAGGATCTCATCGGCGTTACGCGAGGTTGTGCGCCGCTTGAACAGCTCGCCCAGCAGTGGGACGCGAGAGACGCCCGGAGTGCGGTTCTGACTGTTCGACTCGCTGTCGATGTTGATTCCACCCATCACCGCCGTACCCCCGTCCTTGACTCGCACTATCGAGTCCGCGGACTGGGTGTTTATTCCAGGGGTGCCGCCGTTGAACGAGTTGGCCAGCGCCGTATTCACGGTGTTGTTCTCGGCAACGATGCGCATAAGCACTTCGCCGTTCTCCTCGACGATCTGCGGAGTGATCTCGAGCCTCAAGGCCGCAGTTATGAAGGTGGTGGTGACCGTGTTGTTAGAAACGGTCTGTACGGGTATCTGCACGCCGTTCACGATTTCAGCTCTCTGGTTGTCCTGCGCGGTGATTCTGGGTGTCGCGATCGTGCGGATCTGTCCCTTGGTCTCAGAAGCCGCAAGGGCGGCCGAGATTATGTTGGTGCCGAAAAGACCTGTGGTAAGTCCCAGAACCGTATTCGCCGGGCCCCTGAGATCGTTGGTTGCGAGTTGGAAGGGAAGCAATGGTGACATCTGGGTGCTGCTGCTGCCACCTGAGCTTCCACCCGACCCACCGCTGCCGCCGCTGCTGCCACCGCCGCCCGGGCCGCTGATCGAGCTACCGTTGAGGGTCGCCGGAGTGGTTTGCAGGAAGGCGGTTGCTCCGCGGCCGAGATTTTGGGCCGCACCAGCAAGCTGAACGCCAAGGTCGCGGAGGAAATTGTGACTCGCAACCACGATGCGCGCCTCAATTTCAACTTGCGGCTCGGGCCGATCCAGCGTGTTAACCATCTGCTGGATGGTCAGGATGTTGTCCGGCAGGTCGGTAACGATCACGCTATTGGTCCGGGCATCGACCTCGACTCGGCCTCGTGGGCTGAGCCGGGTGTTGATGATGTTGAGCAAGGTTCCACCTTGTTGGCCACCACCGCCACCGCCGCCAGAGCTGGCGCCACCGCCGCCACCGCCGCCGGACGCGCCGCCGCCACCGCCGCTAGATCCACCTGATCTGCCACCGGCGCCGGCAAGCGATCCCGCAGCCCTTGCATATTTCAGGTGCCTTATCCAGGTCTGCAGCGGTTTTGCCTTGTCCCGCTCTAAAGCCAATTGAGTTTGCGCAGCCTGTTCTTCGCTTATAGCGGCTAGAGTAGCGATCCTGACGATGCGGCCGCCATCCTCGCAGACCCAGCCGAGGCGGTTTGCTCTCAACACCGATTCCATCACCTTGTTCCACGATACGTCGGTTATCTTGAGCTCAACGGGTACGGCAGTCACCGACTTGTCGACGATGAAGTTCACGGAATACTGCTGGGAAATGAATCTGAGCATGTCGCGGATGTCTACGCCGGCGCGCAAGTCAAAGCTGATCGGTCCGCCGACATAATCAGGGTCGCAAAGCACCATATCAGACTTCTGACGCGGCCGGGTATTCTGCGCCTGCTGCCTGGCGGAGGTGTCAGGTATACTGCCGCCTGCATTGATTAGCGTGCCCTGCAGGCCGGCGATGCTTTTATCGGCGGGCTGATTGACCGGGGCCTGTGATTTTGTTTGGGTCGCGGGCGATACGACAGCGGAGCTCGACTGACTGGGCGGTGGGGTCGCCCTGGCATCAGCGGCGCCAGGCGTCCTTGCGGCGGCCGAACCCGATGAACTTCGCGAATCGGCAACGTTTGGAACCCGGCCGGCGCTCGTTGCGGGAGCCGTCTTGTTCGTTGCCGCCACTTCCTGCCTTGCGGCTGAAGGCGTCGAGGCGCTCTTGGCTGCCGCACCGGATGCCTGTCCGGTAGGGTTGGCCGAAGGCCTGACGATGGACGGCACATCGGCTGTGCGCACGGCAGCCTTCAGGGTCGAAACATCGCCAACGGCGATGACCAGCGAAGCACCCTGCCTGGAGATGTTATATGGCAGTTTCGACTTTGAATCGATGACGACTCTGACCATATTCGCGCTGGGCTGGCCCACGCGGACGCGCTCGACGGCTCCACCATCGACGCTGAGGGTTTTGTTGCCGAACTCGGACCGAACGCCCTGGATGTCGACCACGATCCTTTCTGGATTGGTCAGCGTAAAATCTTTGTATTGAGCCAATCCATCTGAGTCAACAAGGACCCGGGTTCCACCTTGCGAGTTCTCGGTTCTGACCGAATGCAGTAGTGTTGCCTGCCTGGTCGGAACAGGCTGGGCCTCGGTCTTGACGGATTCAGGATAGACGTAGACGTCTGATCGGCCGGGTTGAGCGGATGTCTTCCTGGTATCGGGCGCCTTGGTTCCAGACTGGCCAGCGACGCCGTTGCCGTTTCCGGGAGCCGCGAAACCCTGGGTCGAAAGCCGGACCTGAGCGGTGGCCGATGCTTTGGGTTGATCGCCGGCTGGAGAGCCCGCTCCATCATCCGAGGCGAGCTCGAGCACGAGGGTGTTTCCATCGAGCATCGAGCGGTCCTTGAGGTGCGTTTTCACTCCAATCTCGATTCGAGTCGCCGATGCCGTATTGGCGGAGCTCGGCGTCAGATTTCTTGCCGCATCACGGACGACGATGCTGTCGATCATCGGGCTCTCAATAGAGTATTGCTTAAGCAGCTTGGATCCATCGGCGCCGGGGAGGTCGATGACAATCAGTTGGTCGGTGGGCCGCATTACCGTATAGAGGGGAGGCGTGCTGGATTCGACCAGAATTCGCGAGAGGCTACCGACCGTCTCTTGCCTGAGCGACAAAAGGGTGAACGCGTGGCCCGATGACGGAGAGGCAGCGGGAGACGCGCCCTGTGGCGTGTCCGATCCGCGGGATTCAGGGGCAGCAGGCGCATTTATGGCACCGTTCGATGTTGCGCCGGGTTGCTTGCTGGTAGAACCGCCCCCGAAAGCCACGCTCGACATCGTCAGCAGCGCGACTATCACCAGCGACGATAACATTCTATTGTTGATCATCATAACCTCTCCTCATTTATGCAAAGCTGAAAATCATCAGGTTTCAAACCCGCGAACTATTGCAGACTTACTTCTGGCCGGCCGTTTTTACCACAAGCCGGTCAGTCGGCGTCTGCTTGCCCTCGACTTCCGCGTAAGATGTTTCCTTGAACACTACCCTCGACCCGGCCAAATCCGAGGCGTCGCCTTCTACGCGAGCTATCTGGCCGTTGTAGCACTTCGCATTCTGGCGGACAAAGAAAGTGGTACCCGTTGGTTGTGCCCTCAGGAAGACACCCTGGCCGCGTTCGTCGGAAAAAACGCCGAGCACATCAAGCTCGGATACGAGATACTGGGACAGAGGGTCGGGCTCGGCCTGGCCGCTCCTGCGCGCTGCTACGACTTTCTGCCTGAACTCGGCCCTCCTGACGTCGAGCGCGGGAAAGCCAATGGCTCTTGGCGTCCTCGTTTTCGCGGTCGTTTGTTTAGCCACTATATCCATCTTGAATGGGTCTCGTCCCGCAGGGCGATAGGGATGGATCGAATCAGAGGAGGGCCCGAGGCTTTCTTTGGCCGTCTCCGCCGGCGGGTGGGCGCTGGGCGACGCCGGTTGCGCCGGCTGCTGGCCCCAGCATATCGGCGACCACAGAACGGGCAGCGCGCCCATTATTACCAAGGCGATTACGGGTCTCTTTAGTGATGCTGATAACATGTAGCTCTCCCCTATTTGGCTGCCTTAGCCGGCGGTGCGCCGGGTTTTTTCATCGTCAGCTTGTCGAGATTGTCCGGTGAAATGTAGTAGGCGGTGATCTTGAACGAAGCGTTGATTGTTCGCCCGAGCATTTGTGACTTCTCGTCCGCACGCTTTATGTCTACGTCGGTCACGCTGACTATGCGCGAATAGAAGCCGAGCCGCGAGAAGAACCTGCCAAGATTGTCGTAAGGTCCGGTGACTTCCACATCGATTGGCTGGGCAGTGTAATATTCAGCCGGGGCCGAGGTGGCTTCGGCGAACTTGCCGAGATCGAGTTTCTCCTCGCGCATGTAGTCCTTGATACTGTCGTATACACGAGATATCTCGATTTGATCGGGAAGCAGGTCTCGCAACTTCTCGATCTCGAGCTGTTTCTCTTTAAGAGCCTGTTCCGTGGCGGCCAGGTTTTGTTTGATTATGTTCCCGTTTGAGTTGCTTCTTTTCAGGGTTTCGATCTGCTCCCTGGTTTTTCTGGTCTCGTCTCTTTTATCGCTAAAGAGCATCGCATCGACAGCCCATATCAGCAGGATCGACAGGAAGAGGAACAAGGCCATCTGCCAATACCAGGCCAACCGGGAGAAGAAATTGCCGGTTTCATCCGCGGGCTTAGCTACGCTTGTGATTGAAGCTGCCATATATTGACTCCCTTATTTGGTCTGGAGAGCTGCAGGCTTGGCCGCCCCGCTCGAATCATCACTACCAGGATCATGAGGCTTGTTGTAATCGCAATCGATCTTGAAGTGGAAGGTACGGCCCATCTCATCGGGTTCGCTCTTCTTGGCGGCGCCCTTCTGCGAACCGGGCTGTTCGGCGGCGGCAGCATCTTTATCATCGGCGCCGAGTACACTGACGAAGAGGCCGGTAAACATCCCTCCGGAGAATTCCAGGCGGTGCATGAAATCCGAGACGATCTGCTGGTTGGACGCATCGCCAACCAGGGTGAGCCGGGTGCCTTTCTGGACGATGGATGTCAGCTTGAAATCGGCGGTCCCTGTAGGCAGGCGCTCGTTAATCGAGGAAAGCATGCCCACCGGTCCTTTCTGCTCGGCCCTGAGTTGTTTAATGACTTTGATCCGTTCTTCGACTTGCTTGAGCTCATTTTCGAGCTCGTCTTTTCGGGCCACGTCGGCTTTGAGCTTATCAGCTTCGTCCTGTTCGTGCTGGAGTTCGACTTTAGCCGCGGCGCTCGCATTATTGGTCCACAGGAAGTCGATCCCCATCGCTATCGCGAATATGAGAAGCGAGGCCGAAAACATGAACAGGATTTGACCGAGCCGTGCAACTGCTCGGGTCTTCTGGGAATGGACGCGCTGCTCGGCGGTGCCTTCGAGTAGATTGACTTTGATCATTTGGCTTCCTCCGCAACCCTGACGGCCAGCCCTACGGCCACAGCCATGTTTGGAGACAATTCACTGAGATACTCGTCGTCGAACTTCTTGCGATCGAACTTTATCGACCGGAATGAATCAAAGCGCTCGACGGGCATCGAGAATTTCTCTGAAAGGTATTCGGTCAGATGGGCTACTTTGGATGAGCCGCCGGCGATCAACATTCTGTCAATCGCGGAGGAATCTTCAGCCGTAGATCTAAAGAAATCCAGAGTGCGCTGGATTTCAAGGCCGATCATCTCTGAGACCGATTGAATCGACGGCTGCGCCTGCTCGAGCGTAAGATTGGGATCCACGGTAGCGCCTCGCTTGACTGCCTCAGCCTGCTCGAACGTCAGGTTGAGCTCCTTTTGGAGCAAGTCGGTGTATTGATTGCCGCCCGCGGAAATGTCCCTGGCGAACACCGAGGTGACGCCGCGTACTATATTGATGGTCATCACCGACGCGCCAATGTCGAGCAAAGCAACGGTCTGAGCGGGCGTCGGGTGATAGTTGGCTTCATATGCATTTTGCAATGCAAATGCATCCACATCTACAATCACCGGCTGCTTTCCGGCCTGTGATATGACCTGCGTGAACTGGGCGATCTTATCTCTTTTGCACGCGACCAACAGGACGTCCATGTTCTGGCCCGCCTGATCCATGCCAATGATCTCGTGATAGAGATTGACGTCGTTGATATCGAACGGTATGTATTGCTCGGCTTCCCAGTGAATCTGTTCGTCCAGCTCCTCTTCCGACATAGCGGGGAGTGTAATCTTCTTGACGATCACCGCGTGGCCGGACAAGGATGTGGCGACCAGGTTGGTCTTGATCGAGTGATCGGTCCAAACCCTGTTGATGCAATCGCTCACGTGGTTCAAATCGATGATGTGTCCGTCAACAATGATATCCGGTTGGAGGTTCTGGTGAGCTACGTGCACGAGCTCGTATCCGCCTCTGACCGGCTTCAGCTCTACCGCCTTGAGCGCGCTCGAGCCTATATCGAGCCCAACCAGGCTTTTCTTCTTTTGTCCAAAACCCATAATGGGCACCTCGGAATAGATTTGCTGGCTGGCTGCAGGCGGCGGGACTCAGTTAACCGAGACTCCTGCCATGTGCGGCCATGCTCTGGTATCGCCACCGTGGCGGGGGCATCAGCTTGTCGGGGACCGATAAACTAAGAGAATGCGGAGGTAATGTTTTTTTCTAAGGGGCCATTCACGACAGACGCGAGAAGGAACAAAAGGGCGAGGAATCTAATGGTTCGGGCCAGCCCTGCTCGGCCTGCCAAAACGCTCACCACACTCTTCGGTTGGCTTCAACCAGTTAGTTCGACAGCCTTAAGAAACGCTCAGAATTAACTGGTAACCAACGAGCCGAAGCGGGGACCTCACCACAAATAAATAGCCAAACACAAACGACACTTTGACTACCGTGACCATTTCTATCACCCCGTCTACCTTGTGTCAACAGTATTTTCTGGGGTATTTTCTGGGGGCTCATCGATCCTCACTCAATCGCTGATTTCCCCAATGTTACAAGCTTCTGACCCGCATGCATACAGTGGCCGTCCTTTCGCAGGCTTCGCGGGACCCAGGTTTGACTGGGCCGCTAGCCATAACCTAAAATGAATCTATCAGGAGGCGCGGCGAGCCTCGATGAGGAGGTGCTGTGTCGTGCCGACATAAGAAATCCGATGTGCAGCAACCCCGCATCAGGACCGTCCTCGAGCCCGGCAGTCTGCACCGCGCTTTCCGTGGATGGAACGATGATGAAAAGAAATTGACGCCTTGAACAGACCTGGTGTCTGGAGATAGAAACAGAGAAGAGTATGAGCGCATTAGTTCATAAGATCACGACCAAAATATTCGGTAGCGCCAACGAACGTTTGCTGAAGCGGCTGTGGCCCTTAGTAAGCGAGATAAACGCCCTTGAACCGGAAATGCGGGGCCTATCCGATGACGAGCTTCGCGGGCGAACCGCCAAATTCAAGGAGACCATAGATCGCAGTCTCGCAGGTATGGAAATCGTGGGCGATACACCCGCCGAGCAGAAGAAATCGCTAAGACAGGGTATTGACGACGCGCTCGAAGAGGTACTGGTCGAGGCTTTCGCGGTAGTAAGAGAAGCGTCGAGACGCGCGACCGGCATGCGGCATTTCGACGTCCAGTTGATCGGCGGTATGGTGCTCCATCGCGGCACGATTGCCGAGATGAAGACGGGCGAAGGGAAGACGCTCGTGGCCACTCTGCCGGCGTATTTAAATGCCCTGGCAGGCAAAGGCGTCCATATAGTCACAGTCAACGACTACCTGGCCAAGCGCGATACGGAGTGGATGGGCAAGATCTACCGGTTTCTCGGGCTGACTGTCGGGTGTATTCAACACGATATGGACGACTTCGAACGCAAGGAAGCCTATAACTGCGACATCGTCTACGGAACTAACAATGAGTTTGGTTTTGATTATCTTCGCGACAACATGAAGTTCGATCCGACCGCACTGGTGCAGCGCGGTCATTTCTATGCGATCGTGGACGAAGTCGATTCGATCCTCATCGACGAAGCGCGCACACCGCTAATCATATCCGGCGCATCCGAAGAATCCACCGAGAAATACTATGTGGCCAATGAGAGCATGATCCGGCTCAAAGCGGAGCAACAAAAGCGCGTCGCCGAGATCAAGAGCGCGGATGGCGATGTCGATCTCAAGCAGGATGCGCGCCTGGTTTATCACGTGGACGAGAAGCAGCATACCGCTTCGATGACTGAGGAAGGAGTCGAAGCGGCGGAGCGAATCCTGGCGGTTGGGAACCTGTACGACCCCAGCAACATTGAGATGCTGCATTGTGTCGAACAGTCGCTCAAGGCTCACACCCTTTACAACCTCGACAAACAATACATAGTCAAGGACGGCGAAGTCATCATCGTGGATGAGTTCACAGGCCGGGTAATGCCGGGCCGCCGCTGGAGCGACGGGCTGCACCAGGCCGTTGAGGCGAAAGAGGGAGTGAAAATAGAGGCCGAGAACCAGACTCTGGCCACTATTACTTTGCAGAATTATTTCAGGCTCTATTCAAAACTGGCCGGCATGACCGGTACCGCGGAAACCGAGGCGGCGGAATTCGGCGACATTTACAAGCTTGACGTTGCCGTCGTCCCAACCAACCGAGCGATGGTCCGCGAGGATTTTAACGACGTTATATACAGGACTGAACGCGAGAAATGGGACGCGGTAGCCAAGGAGATAGAAGAACTGCACAAGAAGGGTCAACCGGTACTGGTCGGCACCGTGTCGGTCGAGAGCTCCGAGATGCTCGCCGCCAGACTAAAGAAATCGCGGGTGCCCCATAACGTTCTCAATGCAAAACCCGAGCACGCCGCCCGCGAAGCTGACATTGTTGCCCAGGCCGGCCGGAAGAACCAGGTTACCATAGCGACCAACATGGCAGGACGCGGGACTGATATTCTGCTTGGCGGCAACCCTGAATTCCTGGCGAAGCAATACTTGAAGGAAAAAGAGATCAACCCTGATGAAGCGACGCCCGAGCAATGGGCACCAGCGATTGAAAGGGCCAAGAAGGTAACCGACGCCGAACACAACGAAGTGGTGGGCGTGGGTGGATTACATATACTGGGCACGGAGCGGCATGAATCACGCCGCATCGACAATCAGTTAAGAGGTCGATCGGGACGCCAGGGAGATCCGGGGTCGTCCAGGTTCTACCTGTCACTGGAAGACGATTTGATGCGAATTTTCGGGGGCGACCGTATTAAGGGTCTCATGCTGCGGCTGGGTATGGAGGAGGGGATCCCGATAGAAAACAGGATGGTCTCAAAACGGATCGAGGGAGCGCAAAAGTCGGTTGAAGGCCACAATTTCTCCATCCGTAAGCACTTGCTAGAGTACGACGACGTGATGAACAAGCAGCGCGAGGTCATCTATTCTCTTCGTCGGCAACTCTTGGAGGGATTTGAGGGAGCGACGGTGGAAGAGCAACGCGAGAATCAGCGCGAATACATTCTGGGACTCGCGGAAGATACGTTCTATGGCCTGATAGATCAGTACATGTCAAAGGAGATGCGGCCCGATCAGTGGGATACAAAGGCACTCAAAGACCAGATCCGGCTCCTCCTGGGATTTGACGTCGAGCAGGAAGGCTTGAGGCTGGAAGAAATGAACGCCGAGGAGGCCCATGACGCAATCTGGCCCAAGATCGAGGCAAAGTACAAAGAAAAAGAGACATTGATCGGCGTGGACCCAATGCGCAATCTCGAGCGGTATATCATGCTCAACTATGTGGACGCGCAATGGAAGGATCACCTGCTAGCGCTCGATCATCTAAAAGAAGGGATAGGCTTGCGCGGCTACGGCCAGAAAGACCCATTGGTCGAATACAAACGCGAATCATATTACCTCTTCGAAGCAATGCGCGAGCGAATATACACCGATACGATCAGATACCTGTTCAATTTCCAGGTGCAAGTGACGGCTCCAGTCGAGCAGCAGCTCCTGGAACGGCGCCGGCGGCAGCGACGAGGCAGAGTCGCCTTTACCAAAGCCAACGAATCAGCATTCGCAGGGGGCGAGGAGGAGCAGGCAAAACCGGTGCGTCATCAGGGCCCCAGGATCGGCAGAAATGACCCTTGCCATTGCGGCTCGGGCAAGAAATATAAGCGCTGCCATGGAATGTCTTGAGATCGCTCGGCTCAGACTCATTGTTGTCTCTCACGAACGATAATCCCTTTGTATTTCATCCGCATGCTACCCGCGTAGTTTCATAAAAACTGATTGAATCGCGGTGCGGTCTGGTATATGTTTATAACTCCCCACGCCGCCGGACGCGGTGTTTTCGCAGGATTTATAAACAAACTGACAGCCTCGGAGACTCGCGATTCCTAGCATTCTAGAAGCACTGAAGACCGGAGAGCTTCCCCGGCCGGTAAAAATGGCCGCCGCGAAGGGGATGCTGCCATTGTCGCGGGACGAAATGGTGGAGGCGCTGGTGACGCTGGCGTCGGACCAGGACGACGGCGTCCGCTCGGCCGTCAGCGAAACCCTGAAGACGCTCGAGCCGATGAGCCTGGTCGGGATCGCGGGAGATGAGAGATCATCCGAAGCGGTCCTGGGTTTCCTGTTGTTGTGGGAATCCTCTCCGAGAGAACTCGTCGAAACGATCGTCTTCAACAGATCAACACCTGACGAGGCGCTCGCTCATTTTGCCGGCAAGTGCGGCGATCCAGCGGTGCTTGAAGCCATCTCGCTCAAGCAGCAAAGTCTCATCAAATGCCCGGCCATAATAGAAGCGATTCTGGCCAACCCGATCCGTACGCCTGAGGCAGAGCGCCGCGCGCGCGAAGTACAACAGGAGTTCTTTGAGAAGCAGTTCGGCGCCAAAATGGTTGCCGGCGAACAGCGGGCCCAGCAACAGCCTGAGCCAGCCGCTGAACCGGCGCCTTCGCTAATCGCCGACAGCTTTGCAGACTTGATTGCTCTGGGTCTGATAGATCCGGAAATAGACGTCTCGATTGTCGAAGACTACCTGTCGGAATTAGGTCCGATACTAGATGCTGAGTCAGAGGCTGGTGGGCCCAGGCTCGACATCGAGAAGATAGCGTTCGAACTCGAAGACGAGGAGATAAGCCTGCCCGCGGACCGGATGCCGGTTTATCAGCAGATCGCGCTGATGAGCGTCAAAGACCGCGTGATGCTTGCCATTCGAGGCACGCGCGAAGCCCGGATGATTCTTGTCCGCGATCCGAATCGTCTGGTCGCGGCCGGGGTGATCAGGAATCCTCGAATCACCGACAGTGAAGTTGAGAATGTCTCGGCAATGAAGAGCGTGTCTGAAGAGGTGATCCGGTTGATAGCTAGCAGCCGCCACTACACAAAGTCTTACTCGATCATCCATAACCTGGTTCGAAACCCGAGGACTCCGATTGCCCTAAGCATGGGATTCCTCAATCGGATTCAGACCAAGGACCTGCGCCAGCTCTCCACCAACAAGAACGTACCTGATGTGATCAGGCAGACTTCCGGTAGAATGTTTCTAAAACGAACCGGCGTAGGAGGCGGTTAGTCCCGCCTGCCCTATGCAGTTGATTGACACGGCCGTTCGGCTGTCGATACTATAAGCGCGCGATCATCGCATTCGATCAGAGATCTTTCCCGAGGAGCGGGTGATGCTATTTTCCATTATAGGCTGGTTGATAATAGGGCTGATCATTGGCGGAATAGCCCGGCTCTTGATGCCCGGACGCCAGGAGATGGGATGCCTTGCGACAGCATTGCTGGGAATAGGAGGGTCCTTCGTGGGCGGGTTGATAGGACGCGCAATCTGGGCTCCTCGTGGCGGCTACTACCATCCAGGCTTTCTAATCTCCATTGTCGGAGCGATCATTCTCCTGTTGCTCTGGAAGGCCATTAGGTCCTAAGATTCCAACCAGATTGTCCCGTATTGGGACATCGGTCCTGCATTAGGATCATCCGTTTTGGTGTTGATTCTACCCCAAAGCGCGTACATTTCGTCTCGAACTCGTACAAATCTGTCATTGGCCTGCGTCAAGCCTGCGAAGCCGCCTGCCCCGGCATAGCGCCATAAGTCAGAAAGACAGGAAGGTTACCTCATTGGTAAGAGCCTCTTGGGGAGAACGGCACAGACATTGCTGTGTTCTCCGAACTGGGGCGGACGGTCGCCCGAAAGCGTGCAAACAGGTGGCATGGATTTTGCGATAAGCTGCTTGTTCTAAAGTGGGATTTAGGAGACGAGGATATAGACATATGATAATGATTATGACAACGGTGATCATGGCTCTGATCATTATGACCATTGTGCTGACCAGCCAAAAGCCGGATCCGGCTCAGCTACGCGAGCCCAGAGCCTCACTTCCGGTCATGGGGATCCAAATTGTCTGTGGCAATTGCGCCGGGGACGAGTTCCGCCCGAGACGCACTTATCTTGATCGATTCGGGAATTGTTCCCACTGCGGCGGCCACAGCTATCTGTTGGCGTCGAATATCTACGGCTACAACCAGCCCAGGCCTGAACTCCAGGGCCTACCGGCCATGGATAGGGTTGTGGCTAACGCCAGAGTGCTTGCGTTCAATTCAACGCGGGTCAACAAGATCGCGGTCTGAGCTTCAAGACCGGGTAAGAGGTTCAACATGGTATGAATGTGGAAGTGTGGAGATTGCGCCAGTATCTGGAAGAGGGCCGGCCCTCGAGACCCCGGCCCGGTTCGCTTTTGGACAGAGCCTTTTCGCCTGAGAGTGGCCTCATCTCCGTTAGGTGACATTGTTAAGGCAACAGATTCAGATCCTCAGGATAATCGAAGTCTATTAGCACCGAGTCGCTGGTCACCTCGACAAACATGATAGACCGGGCATGAGCCTCGATGACCTGTCTGAGTCCGATTTGCGGGTCCATGGCAAAAATTTCGTGGTTGATAGATGGATTCAAGATGATCGGATGTCCCTTTTTACCTTTGTAGGTCGGGATCAGTATGAGAGGAGACTTATCTTCGTACTCAGACATGACCTGATTCAGGACATGGGGCCCGATCAGGGGTTGGTCCGCCAGTGCGATCAAGACTCCGCTGCTTTGGCTCGCCACGCACTGGACTCCTCGTATGACTGATGATGCCATACCTGTCTCATAGTCAGGGTTATCAACGATCCGCACGGGCTTGTGTAACAGGGTCGCACGGACCGCGGCCCGGTTATATCCGGTCACTACAATCACCTCGCCGGCCCTGGATGCCAGGAGGTTATCAACGCAAGCCTCGACGAAAGTCTTTCCATCAATGGGCAAGAGCTGTTTGAATTTCCCCATTCGCTCGGACTTGCCCGCGGCGAGTAGTATCGCTGAAATCATGTTCGCTCCGCAGTTCCGACTCACATTCCAGCCAGGCAAAGGATACGATCAGTCCACTAACCGAAATGCGCACTCCGCATCGAAAGACACTGCCGTTCTGATCTGGTCGCTCGCTGTGGCCGCCAGGTCGCGGGCCAATTGTTTGAGTTCGGCTTTGCTGGTTTCGGAGGGGACGGGACGGACATCTATCGGTGGCAGATATTGAATCCTCAGCCTTCCGGGTCTGGGTAGCAGCCGGCTTGCAGGCCATATTTTGTATGCGCCGGAAATGGCGACGGGAACGACCGGCACTCCAAGCGCGAGGGCCATTCGAAACGCACCGGTTTTGAATGGCATCAATTCGCCGGTCCGCGTCCGGCCGCCCTCAGGAAACATTACCAGCGCCTTACCTTGTCCCAGCAGATCTATCGCCTCCCGTTGGGCGGAGGCGTCCACTGCGTCCAGCCGCACAGGAAATGCCCCAAATATCCGCATCAAGAATCCGAGCACTGGGATTTGAAATGGCCTATCCCAGGCCATGTAATAGATTCTCCTTTTCAGCGGAATGGTAATCCAGATGGGATCGGCGAACGTGATGTGATTTGGGACGATCAGGCAGGCCCCGTGGGACGGAACGTTTTGAACGCCCTGGAACGTTATCCGAAACGCCATCCGGCAGAACAGCCAAATGAAGGGTCTGAGGATAGCTATTATGAGTTCCATATATAGGCGGCGGTCCTGGTCTCCTGTCCATCAAAGCAGTGGGCGTGCTATTGTAACAACCCCGCCCGCGAGTATCGCAAGTACCAGGATCACCTGAGTCCGGCTTTGCGAGCCGCCTCGGGCGATGAGCGTGTGAATCCTGCTGCTTGAATGGACGAAAGCGGCTCTGATAACTTGTATCTGAATGGAAACTCCTTATTATCTGGGATTCGAGCACCTGTACGAATTACTCAGCCAGCACCTGACGCCCGAACAGCTCCGAGGTGTCGAGAAGGCCTACAAGCTGGCGAGCGCCTGTCACGCCGGCCAGATGCGCGACGAAGGGACTCCTTATATAGTGCATCCAGTCAGGGTCGCTACGATGTTGTCAACGGAACTCGGTTTGTATTCCAGTGAGCTTGTGTGCGCGGCCATGTTACATGACGTGATCGAGGACAGCAGTGTAACCCGCGAGGAGGTTAGCCTCGAATTCGGCGATACAGTGGCGCGAATCGTGTGGCTGCTGACCAAGCTCCCTGAAGTCAGCCTGGGGAGTTATTTGGCGGCAATCGAAAGAGCTTCAGACATCAAGGCTCCGGTAGTCAAGCTCTGCGACAGGTTGGACAATCTGCGGTTCCTAATGCGCTCGCCAAAGGCAGAGAAAAAGCGCCGGTATATCAAGACGACCGAGCAGTATTACCTGCCTATGGCGGCCCGGACTGACCAGTATCTGTACGAGGAACTAAAAGGCGCGATCGAGCTAGCCAGACCTCTGGTCGAGGCGTGACCTCGATAAACTGGCTCCAGCAGATCTCTTACACCCCGCCAACCGGAACTGAGGCAAAGAATCGTCGGTAAATGACTGATTTTTCTGGGAGTTGTGCGCCAGTCAGGGCTTTGAAATATGGCCTCGAAAGTGTTAAAATAGAGGTTTGATTTAGCGAGCAAAATCGCCCCATACATGTGTAGAAAACCGTAAAAGAGAGAATTAAGGAATGGCGGAATCACTTCACAAGATCCCGGTAAACATAGAAGAGGAAATGAAGCGTAGTTACCTCGACTACGCTATGAGCGTAATAATTGGCCGAGCTTTGCCTGACGGCCGGGACGGACTCAAGCCAGTACACCGCCGCATCCTGTATGCGATGCATGAGCTGGGCCTGAACCCGGGCCGGCCGTTCAAGAAGTCGGCGACGGTAGTAGGGGACGTGCTCGGTAAGTATCATCCGCACGGTGACAGCGCAGTCTATGACGCGCTGGTCAGGATGGCGCAGGACTTCTCGATGCGGTACCGGCTGGTCGATGGCCAGGGTAATTTTGGTTCGGTAGACGGCGACGCTCCGGCGGCGTACCGGTATACGGAAGCCCGTCTGACCGCGATAGCCACCGACTTGCTCTCGGACATCGATAAAGAGACTGTCGACTTTACACCCAATTTCGATGAGTCGAGGATGGAGCCTGTTGTGCTGCCGACCAGGGTCCCAAACCTTCTGGTGAATGGCGCATCGGGCATTGCAGTGGGGATGGCGACCAACATTCCTCCTCACAACCTGACGGAGGTAATAGAGGCAACAGTATACCTGATTCAGAACCCCAACGCCAAACTGAAGACGCTCATGAACATGGTGCCGGGTCCCGATTTTCCAACCGGCGGCTTCATTTACGGCAAGGAAGGCATCAGGCACGCCTACGAGACGGGACGGGGCTCGATTATCATGCGAGCCCGCGCGGCAATCGACCGAGTGGGCAAAGCGGGCGAGAGGATGGCCATTGTCGTGACCGAGATCCCCTACCAGGTCAACAAGGCCAAGCTGATCGAGCGAATCGCCGAGCTGATTAACGATAAGAAGATCGAGGGCATATCGGATTTGCGGGACGAGTCAGATCGGGAAGGCATGCGCATCGTGATCGAGCTGAAACGAGACGCAATCCCGGACATCGTTCTGAACAACCTCTATAAGCTGACACCGATGCAGCAGTCGTTTGGAGTGATAAACCTGGCCATTGTCAATGGGCAGCCAAAAGAGCTTAAACTCATCGACGCGCTCAGCCTGTTTATAGAGTATCGGCGCGAGGTGGTGACGAGGCGCTCCCGCTTTGAGCTAAAGAAGGCCGAAGCCCGGGCCCATATCCTCGAAGGCCTCAAGAAGGCACTGGACAATCTGGACGCGGTCATAGCGCTGATTCGGAAATCCAAGACTGCCGCTGAAGCGCGAGAGGGACTGATGACGCGCTTCAAGTTTAGTGAGCCTCAGGCCCGCGCGATTCTCGAAATGCAATTGCAGCGGCTGACCGGGCTCGAGCGCGAGAAGATCGACGAAGAATACAAAGAGTTGATTCAGCGCATAGCGGAGTTGCAGGAAATCCTGTCGAATGAATCAGCCCTGCGCAACCTGATAGTAAAGGAGTTGCGCGAGGTCCAGAAAGAATACGGCGACGAGCGGCGGACCGAGATCATCGAGTCGGGGGCGGAGCTTTCGCTGGAGGACCTGATTGCCGACGAGGACATGGCCATAACGGTCACGCATTCGGGCTACATAAAGCGGACACCGGCATCGGTCTATCGGGCCCAACGGCGCGGCGGCTCCGGCAGGAAAGGAACGTCGCTGAAGGCGGAGGATGTGGTCGATCACATCTTTGTGGCCACGACTCACAGTTATGTGATGATCTTCTCGGACAGGGGCAAGGTCTACAAGGTCAAAGTCCACGAGATTCCCGACGCCGCCGCGGCCGGGCGGGGAAAGGCCATCGTTAACCTCGTCAATATACCCAAGGAAGAGAAATTCGCGGGCATCGTCGCCGTCCGTGAATTCGAGGAGGGCAAATTCATAATAATGGCGACCCGTCGCGGCGTCGTAAAGAAGACCGAGCTTTCGGAGTTTGCCAACATCCGCAACAACGGGATCGTCGCGATGGGAATCGAGGATGACGACGTATTGATCGCCGCCGAGATCACCGACGGCAATAAAAAGATATTCCTGGCGACCCACGACGGTATGGCCATCTGCTTTGAGGAATCCGATGTGCGGCCCATGGGGCGGCCGGCATACGGGGTCAGAGGAATCACACTGGACGAGGGCGACTATGTTATTAGCGTCGCCGCGGTAACCGGGGAGGTCGACATGCTGTCGATCTCGGAGCGGGGTTACGGCAAGCGAACCAAGCTCGATGAGTACAGGTTCCAATCGCGAGCGGGCAAGGGCGTGATCAATATGAAGACTGTGGAGCGGAACGGAAAGGTCGTTGCGGTTCTGCCGGTCAATGATGAAAGCCAGGTATTGATCATAAGCCACGGCGGCAAGCTGATCAGGGTCGAAGCGTCAGCGATAAGGGAATCGGGCCGCTCGACTCAGGGAGTGAAGCTTATCGAGATATCAGAGGGCGACCTGGTATCGGCGGCCTCGCTGATCGAGCGCCAGCAGGATGACACCGAAGAATCCTAACAGAATCAGCGCCGGCCGAATCGGTTATTTTTTCCTGCGTACGGTCCGGCCGGCCTTGCGGGCGAGTTTTGCCGTCGTAGCCTTGCTGCTAGCGGCAGGGTTGCTGGCCGGGGCTTGCGGGTACAATAGTGAGTCCGAACTGCAGCGCGCGGCAGACGCCTGGGACAGCGGCGATTACGAGCGTTCGGTTGCACTGTACGAGCATTATCTGGAACACCGTCCGGATGGAGAGACCTCGCTCCGTGCCCGTTTCAAGTTAGCCAACATCTACTTCGCGAACCTGCACCGCTACGACCGTGCCGCCGGGCACTACAGGGAATTTCTGAACCAATCGGGTCCGGGCGAGTCAGACACGCGGGTGGTGAGGGAGCGACTGGCTGAGTCACTTTCAGAGTTGGGCCGCTCGTACGAGGCGATCGCGGAATACGAGAACATTACACCTCTGGACCAGATCGATCGCCGCCGCATACGGCTCCGCATAGCCGATCTGTATTTTGATCAGAAGAACTACAGCCAGGCGCTGACCGAGTACAATAAGATTACCGATAACGCCGCGTATGATGAGGTGGGCGAGAACGCATACCTGCGTGAGGCCTCGATCTATCAGCTCGAGCGAAAGCAATACCAGCAGGCGCTGCCGATTTACCAGAAGCTGGCGGCTGAAACGACAGATGCAAAGGTGCGCACGCGCGCGCTCTATAATATCGATGACTGCTACACGAACCTATTCCAGTTTGATGAGGCGATCAGGGCTCTGCGCGAGATTAAAGATCCGGCCGAACAAGCGTTTGTAGCTCGCCGGATCAACGAGCGGGAACAGCAGAACCGCGAGGCGGCCAGGAGTCTGGCCGCCGGCAGGACCCTGATGAAGTAGGGCAAGCTTCCAGCTTGCCCTGATAAATAACGGCGCCCAGTTGTGGCGCCAAAAAGCCTCCTAAATCAATCGTGACATGCTTGGCAAAATGGGTCCAGGAAACATAGATGTAACCTACTTGACGTGTGAAAGGGGATCGGATCCATTCGCACAGCGTGTGGCCCAAATGCCGCCGGATCTACTCAATGACTCTGGACCGGATGGCTTCGCACGCAGCGATGCCTGCGGCCCCAGGGTGAGCACCGGAGTTATGATCCGCAACCGCGGTCAGCTTCGCCTTCGACCCAAACCGCGCCATCCTCGAAATACTCTTTCTTCCAGATGGGCACTATTTTCTTGAGCCGGTCTATGGCATAGTGGCACGCCTCGAAGGCTACTCTGCGATGCGCCGACGCCACTATTATCACAACGGATGAGTCGGTTATTTCGATGCGGCCCAATCGGTGGATGATTCCGATGCGATTAATCGGCCATTGCTCGTGTGCTTCGCGGCCGATTTGTTCCAGCATCCGGAGAGCCATCTCGGTATAGCCTTCGTACTCCAGGAATAGCGTTGGCCGGCCCCTGGTGTTGTTCCGGGCAACGCCGTCGAATATGACCACGGCGCCCGAATCACCTTCCAGGAGTCGAGCACGGAGCCCTGGTATATCGATCGGCTCTCGAGTTATCTCGAATATGTCAACGGCCAGCGCGCCTCCGCTGACCGGTGGGAGGACGGCGACTCGATCTCCGTCTGCCAGCAAGCGACTGCGGTCGGCGTACTCTTCGTTGACTGCAAACAGCAGGCTGCGTTCCATCTTGGCAAGCCTGGCATCCCGCGACTTCAGAGAAGTGAAAGCAGCCTCCACCGTAGCGGGCGCCTCGAGCTCGATCTCGAGTGTCGACTGGCCGACCATCTCACGCGCCTGCCCAAAGAGCAAAACCTTGACAGTTATTCGACCTGCGGTGTCCATACTTTAGTCCTGTTCTAATAATCGGGCGGCTGATTGAAAAATGCAATTCCCATACGGATGTACCTGGCGGCCTCCTTCAGAATAACGCCGGTGACGGTCACTCCCCGCCCGCCTCCGCAATCACAATCGCCAGGCTCGTGATCTCGCCGTTTGCGATCCTGAAAGCTCGCGTCTCGACTTCGGCCAGCGACACGATGAAATAAATCGACTCGGAATAGAAGGCGAGTTCCACGTCGGACTTTGACGGATAAGCTCGACTTTTAGGATGTGAGTGATATATTCCCATCATCGTCTGTGTGTCTTGCCGCATCCGCTTCATTGCGGCGAGCAGATCTTCCGGCGAGGCAAAGTATCGAGTCTCGGGTTTGTCAGCTTCATTGCGAACGCGATATACGGATGTGATGATATGGCCATCGCCGGCAAGGAGCCCGCAACATTCGGCGGGCCGGGTTTGCAGCGCGTGCGCTTCCATCTCTTGTTTGACGTGTTGCGTTATGGTCACGATTTCCAAGATATGATTATAGATCATATTGATAAGACCTGTCAAGCACCTTGGACCAGGCAGTTTGGAAGTTGCCGCGTGATCCTCAGGATGGACTGGCTGGCTGGACAAGCCATTCGATCGATCTCCGGGAGGATGCGCCCTGGGTGCGCGACATTGATGTGAGGTTTGTGGGCTTTTCTTTTTTGTGCTATGCTCCCTAGCGTATATATACGCTAGGGAGAGAACACTATGGAAAAGAACCTGAACAAGCTGTTGGAGGAAAGGACCACGATTTTGAAGGGGATTTGCGAGTTGGGAGATTTCCGGCCTGGTTCGATCACAACGACCGCCGGGAGGTGCGGCACCCGAACCTGTCATTGCCACCGGCCAAACGATCTGGGACATGGCCCCACGTATCGTCTCACCCGGAAGGTGAAAGGGAGAACGGTAACCGAGACCTTTGCAGACCGGGAGTCGCTGGACAAAGCGCAGGGAGAGATCGCCGAGTTTCACAAGTTCCGCGAGCTGTGTGGCCGATTGACGGAGGTCAACGAGCAGATATGCCGGTTGCGAGCGGTCGAGGAAGACCGGGTGGCGGGGCGTGATTGGGAAAAAAAACGGCGGAAGCGATCTTGGAGGAAGTCCGCAAAGAGGTAAGTGAACTGTTGGGAGTGTTGGCCGGCGGCTGGGAAAAGAGCGGGTTTATAGATCTGGAAGCGTCGGAGATGGCAACACGGTCGGCAGTGCATCGCGCGGGAGCGAGGGTGTTGACCGGATTGCTGAAGCAGGAACCTCCGGAGCAGCGGGAGATACCGTGCGGCTGCGGCGGTAGGGCAAAGTACGTAGAATTGCGCCCCAAACAGATTCTCACCGTGGTGGGAGATGTGCAGATTCGGAGAAGCTACTATTTGTGTTCCGGCTGCCATAAGGGTCAGGCTCCATTCGACAGGGAGTTGGGCATCGAAGGGTTTGAAGTGTCGCCGGGCGTGCGCCGAATGGCGGCAGTGGTGGGAAACCAATCTGCGTTCGAAGTGGGACACAACCAGCTAAAACTCTTGGCCGACTTGGATGTGACGGCGAAGGCAGTAGAGCGGTATTCCGAGGCTATTGGCGCGGACATTGGAAGGCGAGAAAGCGACTACCGTCGCAAGGCACTGGGACCCGAGCCACCACCGCCCGTGAGTGATGAGATCGGAACGATGTATGTGGAAATGGATGCCACCTCGGTACCGATGGTCCCCCGCGAGGTGGAGGACCGCGCCGGGAGGGAACCCGGACAGCGAGCGCGTTCGCGGGATGCGAAACTCGGCTGTGTATTTACACAAACAACCGCGGATGAGGACGGCTACCCAATCCGAGACGAAGCTTCCACCACGTACACTGGGGCGATTGAAACCGCCGAAGAGTTCGGGCGACGCATTTATGCGGAGGCTTATCGGCGAGGCTGCTGTTGTGCGGCGAGACTCGTCGTCCTCGCAGATGGGGCACCCTGGATTTGGATTCTGGCAGCCCTCCACTTTCCGCAGGCCATACAGATCGTCGACCTTTACCACGCTCGGAAGCACCTTTGGGATCTGGCTGCAAAACTTTTCTCGGACCCCAAGGCCCGCTCACGATGGGTGAAGCGAGCGCAGCGTATGCTCGACGCTGGACGAATTGAAGCTTTGGTCACTCTTCTCCGCAAGTTCCCTGCGGCCGACCAGCAGGCCGCCGACGCCTTGCGCATCGACGCTGACTATTTCGAACGCAACGCGGATCGCATGCGCTATGCTAAATTCAAGCGCGAGGGCCTCTTCGTCGGCTCCGGCGTCATTGAGGCAGGATGCAAGACGCTGATCGGCTCCAGACTTAAACAGTCCGGCATGTTCTGGACCGTCAGAGGCGCCAACTCAATCATTGACCTGCGCTGCTGCATTCTCAGCGACACCTTCGAGGACTACTGGACCAGCCGCCTGGCGGCCTGAGCCCTCACAATAATGTCGTGCACCCATGCGCCCTGCTTGGGTTTCATTCCGTCTCGCTGCTATGGCATACTAACGGTCCAATATGCCAAAGAGCCGTCACCGAAAGAAAAGCCGAGGTCCGGCTAACGCCCGGCACGTGAGTTTGGGCGCGATGATGAGGGCGGCAGCTCGGCTTCCCCTCCGCGCCTGCCTGATAAGTTACAATTGGCGAGAAGAACGATATGCAAGCCTTGTCGTTGCTCGTGGCCGAGCTGGCGGGCGAATAGCAGTCTCATCTTTCATGGCAGACCTTGGCTGCCTCGGTATCAAGTACGCCTTAGCCGCTCCCGAGATGACCGAGACAGACTTGAAGCGAATCCTGGCTGAGCTCGGGGCGCAGCACGACCTTATCGAATGCAATCCAGCGTTCGCTCTCAAGCTGCTGGACGGCGCATTCGAATATGCCAAGGAGTTAGGTTTCCAGCCAGACCCTGACTACTTTGCGGCAAAGCAGATATTTGGGAGCGACCTGGATCATGATTCCGTGGCTGACCAAGAGATAGACTACGGACTGAACGGTAAGCCGTTCTTTGTGGCCGGCCCCTACGATGATGCCGAGACGATAGTGAACCGCCTGACCAGGAAGCTTGGCCCGGACGGGTTCAACTTCATTGTTCCCGCGTTCGATGACGATATCGAAATGGACTTAGACGATCCGGATTATGACGAGGATCTTGTGTGAGCCGTTTCGAGGCGAATCACGGACAACGGGTCGGGCCTATGAACGACCAGCATGACATCTTCTTTGTGCCCGCCCAGTTTCCAACGATCCAGGCCGCGGTAGATGCGATCGAGCGAGCCACGACAATTGTCGTCGAGCCAGGCGACTATGACGAGAGTGTCGTCGTCGCCGGTATAGGGTACGTCGTGATAGAGAGCGTCCGCCTATCCCGGCGCGGCGTCACGGTCGCCGGAGGCGAGGGCTGTGGAGTGTTCCAAGTAGATCGGTCTACACTGCACCTGAGCGGCATTGAGGTTCGGTCGAACGGCCAGCTCAGAGGTATCTGGATCAGCGACTCGACCGTCACGCTCCAGGACTGCATAGTGGCCGGCAACCGCACTTGTGCCGGCGATTTCCCCGATGGCTTTGGCGCCGGGATGGAGTGTCGCAGCTCGACAGTGCGCATCCAGAAAACTACGATCGCCGGCAACACGGTTGGCCATTGCGCGGGAACAGCGACGCGGGCCCGAGGCTCAAAAGACCCGGCCCCTGGCACACCGGCCGCCCAGAACCCGGCAGCCGAAGTTGGGAATCACGGGCTTGGCGGCGGGCTCTACTTTGAAAACTGCAAAGTCGAGATCGCCGGCAGCACGATCCAGGCCAACGCGGTTTATTCGGCGGTCCGGGCAGCAGGCGGGGGTATCTGGTTCGAGGGTGGCCGCATGCGTATGTGGCGCAGCCGGGTAACCGATAACGCCCTCCGCGCCCCGATCTGCGAGGGCGGTGGAATCTATCTGAAGCACCCGGAGTGGATTGAGCTGGGCGGCAGCGTCATCACCGGCAATGGCTTTGCTGATGGGATCGGCGGCGGCATTTTTATCGAGGGGGACCCAGGCAGGGTCGCGATACGCGGCAACACTTCGCTGCGCCAGAATCACCCTGACGACCTGTTTCCGGTGAGATAGCCAGCTTGCATAAAGCCTGCCTTTCAACGACGGCTTCGGTTCGGCTGGGTTACTCTTAGCGGAGTAGGAATTCGATCATGGACCTGAGACAGCTTGAATCCGACATCCTGGCCTTTGTGAGAGAATCCTACCCGGAAATGCAGATACGCGCAGAGCAGTGGCCGGAGGACCCAGCCAGAACGGCGCTGTACTTCATCAATCCCAAATTTGCCCTGATCTACCCTGCCCAGCGGTATCACTATCTCCAACACCTGATCCCGGCTGAGTACCAGGAGAAATATCTGGCCGGGTCGGTGTGGTTCGAGCTTGCCCCGGGGGAACAAGTCCAAGACCTGCGATATCCGGATGAAGAACACATCGCCGACATCACGTCTGACGTGATGAAGTGCGTCTCAGCCGCTGGGTTCTTTGAGGCCCTCGACGACGCGATATGTCCTCCGGATGGAAGTGGACCATCCGCAATATGCTGGGGTGATTACCGGACCTCGCGACCGCTATTGCTGGGAAGCGGGTTCACCGAGCCAGAACTATTTGATGTGTTCCATGTGCTCATGGCGCAAGGCGGATACTGCGACTGCGAGATACTATATAACGTTGCGAAGGAAAGCCGGTTTGCCGCCGAGTATTGGCGGGCGCGAGCCGAAGGACAGCGACCCGGCAATCACCACCAGGACGTATGATTCCCTGCCCGAGCGTCCCCGAGCGTCCCCTTCGTGGTATTGGAGTCAAAAGGATGACCTCCACCTGGAACCCAGCCAGAGGTAAATCCTATGCTGAAAGTGGTGTCGATCGGAGCATTGCTGCTGATGGTGCTTGCCGTCGCGGGTCTGGTGGCGACCGATTCGCTCGTATCGCCGTCGCCCGTGGTCATTGGTGTGCAGTGCCTTGCGGTGGCCCTGATGTTATGGGCTCGAATGACCTTTGGAGGGCGCAGCTTTCACGCGGCGGCGAATCCAACCGCGGGCGGCCTCGTCACCACCGGTCCTTACCACTTCATTCGGCATCCGATCTATACAGCCGCCTGCTTGTTTTGCTGGGCCGGCGTGGCGGCGCACTTATCGGTCGTCGCGGTGCTCCTTGGAGTCCTTCTCTTTATCGGCGGACTGGTGCGAATGCTATCTGAGGAACACCTCGTAACCCAGGCCTATCCCGAGTACCGGCAGTACGCCGAGACCACAAAGCGGATGGTGCCTTATCTGTTCTAGTAGCTCGGTCATCCGGTTTAGGGGAGCGGCGTTGAGAACCTGGCTGAACGACCCCATGAACTGTACTTCCGCTATGGACTTTTAAGCTTTCTAAGCTGGGCGACCGCCGCAAGATTGCGAGGGTTCAGCTCCACGGCCTTTTCGTAATTCTTTATTGCGAGCTCTTTATTGCCGGGCGTTCATATAGGCCTTCGCCAGGCTGTCATACGCATTAGCGGAGTTGGGATAGTCCCTGACGTTCCAACCCAGAACCATCACGGCCTGGTCGTATCGCTTGATCTGCATGAGCCGGTAACCCAGGCTGTTAATCACCCTCTGGGTGTCGGCGTAGAAATGAACCTTGTCGGCGCGGTATTCCTGATAGCGCCTGGCGGCAGCCTTCAGGTCGTTTTGAGCCAGAGCTTCCATCACGATGTAACCTGGGATTCTCTCACATCGCCTGCCAATCCGGCTGCGGCACCATCATTCCAGCCGTGGCCTTCGGAACGCCCGTGACACGCGTCGCCGGCAACATGCAGGCGGGGATCAGAGCCTATGAGGGCGGCCAATGCTTTATTGCTACAGAGCTATATGGCGGCGATTCCGACCAGGTGGCGATCCTGCGCCGTTTCCGAGACCGCGTCCCGCTCTCAAACTACCTGGGCCGACGCTTCGTGACTGCCTACTACCGGCTCGGCCCAAGGATTATTAAAGTCATGCGCCGCTCAACCATGGTTCGCTTTTTGCTGCAAGCAGTTGTCGGGCTGTTGCTTCTCGTCGTCCGGCCCACCCAGATCGCCTTGGTTAAAGGCGGGTTATCGCGAGATCAGGTTTAAGTCGGGCGGGGATCCTACCTGGCGCCGGCGCTTGAGATCTTAAAAAAATATCGACCGGCGCCGAAATGGGAGCCTGAATTCCGTCATATCTTAATGGGTGTCTCTTTTTCCTTTGGGTTCCGCCGCGCCGGGACCCTCGCTCGCTCAGAACTGCCGGTGAGGCTTCCCGTTAGAGAGCGGCCAGATCGAGTCGCTTCTATCGGGTTTAGCTGGCGAGCTACGGCCGAGCGTGCCCAGGCGCTTATCGCTCAATATTTCGCGCCTGCTCACTCGCAGCCTTGGGTCGAGCGGAACCGGCCTAAGCCAGGTGGCTGGTACCTTATTGAGGGCAGGCAGGTCAACTCCCAGAAGCGAATGAATACGGAAAACTCCACAACCTCCTCTTCAGATACTTCGTCATCGCCCCGCCGCCGGCCGATAATGGGCACCCTTCTGAGCATTGGCGGCTGGGCAGCAACCCTGGTCGGGTTCATTCTGACGCTGTATCTCACTGATGCATTGCTGCCGGCGCTGGACGAGGGAGTCTGGAGGGCGGGAGCTCGGGGAGGTTTAGCCGCTGTACTCGCATTCGTCGCATATTCCGGCAGCCGGCTCATCCGTTCGCGCGGTCGACGGATGAGGGTTGAAACCGCCCTGGCAAAGATGGCTCGGGATCCTCGCCCGCCGGTTTTGTACTTCCGTTCGTTCGCGGAAGACAAGTTCTCATACTTTGGCCTCGCCAGCAGCTTCGAAGAAATTCTGGCCAAGGCCTTCAGCCATGCGGGGCCGCTGGTCGCAATCGGCCGGCCGCATGAATCCCTGCCACCGATTGGCGCAGCACGGCTGCACGTCGAGAACGGGAAATGGAAGGAGGTCGTCACCGAACTCCTCAAACACGCCGCTGCCGTCGTTCTTCGGCCGGGAGTTACTCCGGGCGTACTGTGGGAGGTAACAGAAGTCATCAAACTTGTTCCTCCGGAGCACTTGCTTATAGCAGCTCCAACACTCCCGAGACCCAAGGAGATACGACAGCGCGACCTGATGTATGCAGAGTTTCGCCCTATCGTGAGTCACGAGTTTCCTGTTCCACTGCCTGCGACGCTTGGCGACGCAGACCTGGTAATGTTTGACAGCAATTGGAATCCACGCACACTCGGGAAGATCAAGGACCCGCGGCGTGCTTTTCGACCGAGGGTCGCCCTGGCTCGCGACCTGTCGACGCTCTTTGAGCGCTTGAATATGCCCGCGCCGAAACATAGGTGGGAGGTGGGTCCGAATATTATTGGCATCGTACTCATATTTGCAATGACTCAAGTCATCTTCCTATCCGGCCCAGCCTGGACCCGGTACCGATCGGCTGACGGAGGCTTCGCTGTCGACCTGCCGGGAAAGGTGGAAGAGAAGGGGGAAGAAAGGGAGTATCCTGGCGGTACGCTGATACTTCACACGGCAACCGCTCGCTGGAAGGCCACCGAGTATCTGGCGGCGTACGCAGTCGAGCCAGGAGAGGTAATGGAATCCCAAACTCCGGACCAGATTCTGGATCAGGCAAAGGAGGGTGTGCTGAAAGCGATTCAAGGCAGATTGCTTAGAGAACAAAGCATCGCGCTTGACACGAGCGCCGGGCGTGACCTGGTGATCATCCTGGACTCGAAAAAAATGCTCGAGAAATTGCGGATCTTTGTTATCGGGGACCAGATCCTTCAGTTAGCAGTTTACGTCTCGGAAGATGAGGAATACCAGGACAAGAACTCATCGGATGTACAAAGGTTCTTCGACTCAGTCCATCTGCAGCGATAACAAGCGAGCTGCGGCCCGGGAACCGAATCCGCGAGGCAGCCTATAACATGCCGGCCAGCTATACTTGATTGTGCCGCCGTGTGGAATGGGCTTAGTCATCGGGAAGGAGGTCCTGAAGAGATGCGGAACGAATACTGCGCTGTAATAAAGCACTAAGGTGAGTGGTGGATTCTCAGTCATCGGAGATTTCGAGGGGTTCTAACAAACCTTATAACCAGCATGCCCGACCTCAATGTTTATCAATGTTTCCACCTAACCCCATCGCTCCATCCAGTGTCTATATCCAGGCATGTCGGCGCGCCGACACTTTCTGGGCGCCCTGCAGCCGCCGAGTAGCGGGCCGTGGAACCGCGAGAAAATATCCAAGAATAAGCTGGAAGCCTGTCCTACGTACCGGAAACATCCCGATGAAACGGGGCTGGGGGGCAGCAGGCAAAGACAAGCTGGAAGCTTGTCCTACATCGGAGTCAAGCCTCCACGTCAAAGTACATCTGGTAAGGCTGCTGGAAGCCGAGTCGGTAAAAAGGCACGAACGTAGTTCTCTCAAGCAGGAACTCGAGGTCCGCGCCTCTTCGAATCATCGACTGAGCCGGCCCGCCGTTGCGGCGCAGCGTATGGCCATGCCCTTGCGCCACCAGCGTAACGGGGCCGTATGTGAAGGCCACCCTGGCCGGGTGCTGTTCGTCAACCGGGCGCGCGACTGGTTGCATCGGGAGCTGAATCTTCAGACGGTCTCCATCGGCCCAGCGGTGATTGATCGAGGCCCAGGTTCCAGGCTGAGCCGCAATTGCAGCCGGATTGCCATTCACTTCAGCAGACGCGCCGTGGCACCAGCGCGGCACTCGAAACTTTATCGCAAACGAGTCTGGCCGCCTGGTGCGAACAGTGACTACGCTGAAGTCGGTTTGCGGGTAACTGGTCTGCTGCTGGAGCATGACTTCGCTGTCGCCGTGATTCCACACGACGGAGGAGGGCACAAAGAGATTCACCGCCAGCGTGTCCGGTCCCCGGAAATAAATCAGGTTGTGATAATCAGCGATTGCCTGTGGATAGGTGCCCGAGCAGCAGGCCCACTTGTCCGGGTGGTATACCTTTTGCCCACCAGGCAAGGTGTAATCCGAATAGTAGAATGTGGAGCCGTCAGGCTGGAGCGGAAGAGCGGCCCCGATGCCGTTGTAGACGAGCTTTTCAATCCAATCGCCGTAAGACGCCTCTCCCGTGAACGAGATCAGGTAGCGGCTGAGCTTGAAGCCAGCCCAGGAGCCGCACACAGTCTCGAATGTGGCCCTGTTGCCTTCGAGCGACTTGCCGAGCGCGCCGTCGGCAGGCAAAAGCGTCTCACCGGGTCCGTACCCTCCAGTCGCGAACTGCTGCGTCCGCTCGAGCCACTGAAACGCGTTGACGATGGTCTCGAGGTAGTGCGGCTCGCGCTTAATGCGATACGCCATAGCGCAGCTACTGAGGGTGTTGACGTGGCTGTACGCGTGGAATCCCATCTGGCCCGGAGTCGATTGGTGCAGGAACATGTCCCAATACGCGCTGTACTCCCAGACGGCGCCAAAGTCCCTGAACTTTTGATTTCCGGTCGCTTCATGGGCGCGGTAAAGGTTTTCCGACAAGGTGTACCATTCGCCTCCAGCCTGGTGGTGTGTAGCAGTTTGCCTGGTGCGATTCAAGCTGCGGCCGGCCCAGTCCGTAATCTTGTCCATCATCACGGCTGCTTCTTTGAAGCCTGTATATCGGTACAGGTCGACCAGGCCGCACATGGTCTTATCGTAAATGTAGTGGGGTGCGTTCGGCGTCGCCGAATAGTAGAAAAAGCCATTGGACGCGCCGGGATGAGAATCGATCGTCTTGGCCCATTCGATCACCAGCTGTCTGGCCTTGTTGCCAATCTCTGGATCGCCGAGCCCTTTAGAGAGCCGCACCATGCCGCTGATGTACTGGCCAAACGCGTGGAACACGTCACCTCCATACCATCCGGCGAGTGACTTGCCCGGTGCTGGCTGGCCCGCTCGTAACCGGAACCCGACTAGTAAATTGTCGTCTGGAATGCCAAGGAAAAAATCACGGGCCGATAGCGCCTGGTTCCGCAGCATTCCATCCAGCAAGCGAACGCCGGAATAATCAAATGGCTCGAGCGGGTCCATTGTCGCGGCTGTCGAAGTGACGTGGCCCGCCCCGGCAAGGGCTTCGCGGCGTGGTCCGGCCGTGGTACTATATCCGGCCATCGCCGCGGTCAGAGGGGTAGCCAGGGCGGCTTTGCAAAAATCTCGGCGGGTTAGAGATTGTTTCATAAATACTCCCTTATCGAGCGTCCGTATGAGCCAGCGGTCATGTCAATAGGTGGGATGACTGACGCTCGGGGCCGGAAGCAAAGCCAAGCTGGAAGCTTGTCCTACATCGGATCCACCGGTCCTGGGAGCCATGGGAATGATTGAAGCTCCGGGCCGAGGTGGCCAGTCACGTCCTACAAAGGTGACTCTCTCGAGCGCTTGACGAGGCCACTGGGTCAACGCAAACAGTTCAACCAGTGACGCCTGATCGAGGTAGTTGCCGGCTACGGGCCCGTAGTGGCCGATTCCCCCTTGATCAAAGAGGCCGGTCCTCGGGTTGCGCGCGCGCTTCCAAACCTCGTCCAAGTATGCGTCGAGAGCTTTTCGATATGCGGGACTCGGAACAACCAGGTCCAAAGCCAACAGTTCCCGGAAGAAAATTGAGTTGAATGCCGGAGCATCCTGCCAAAGGCGATCCCCAGTCCAGTAGTCCAGCGCCGCCGCCGCAGTGCGGGCTGCATTGGCCAGGAATTTCGTGTCGCTGGTGATTCGGTAGAACAGCACGTCGATCGCTATCGGATATCCCTGATTGTAGGAATGCTTGTCCGCTCGCCCGTTTGGCGATGGGGGCGGGCCGGTCGGGCAGCCCACCGAGCCTACTTGGCCCCAATAGGCTCCGACGGGTAGTCCCTCATCCTGCCGGGTCACCAGGAAGTGCTCCTGCATGTACCGGTAATTCTTTTCAGCGAAGCGAAGATATTCCTGGTCCTGCGTAGCAATGTAAAGCCTGAGGGCGAACTCGGTATCGGAGCCGGTCGACGACATCGCGGTGCTGGCGGGATTGCTCTCGTCGCACCACAGCATGCCTCCTTCGGGGTGCTGGCCAGTCTTGATGAAATTGAACAGCGATCTTGCTTTGTCCAGATATGCTCGCTCGCCTGTCTGAGCGAAGGCTTGCATGAGATCCAGCCCGACATGACCGTCGTCGTCGTACCATCGTTTGGGCGGCTTCCCGGAAGCTTGCCGCCTCTCATGCGGATATGGGGTATAGGCGTCTCCGTACCGGTAGGCATCGATGGTAGCGAGCATTTGATTAGCCGTGGCGTAGTTGCCGGAAAGCTCAGCCAGGTCGAGCGCAGCGAGGATCCCCTGGCCTTGTGCCCAGATCGCGGCCCTGCGAGCGCCGGCGGTCCCATGCGGCAGATCGAGGAAAAATCCAGGTTCGCTGGGGATGACGAATGCATCCACGAGC
>Ga0207155_1042_pt2 | contig 30887 bp, 29 predicted proteins | sample Alteio_BWMinHeat_26_FD_153515 | JGI IMG/M metagenome (GOLD analysis project Ga0207155, IMG submission 153515) | Enriched cells from forest soil in Barre Woods Harvard Forest LTER site, Petersham, Massachusetts, United States -... | ecosystem: Environmental > Terrestrial > Soil > Temperate forest >... | reverse complement strand
ATTGGTGGAAAGAATATATTAAGCGCCCTCAAGCATCTTATAATGAGTATCGCTTTCTCAAAGCTAACATGCAAACAGGTCAGGTAGTAAGTATCTATGCGGAGTCAGAATCAAATACTGTAAAGGCGGGGAGCAATGGAATTAATAAAATTGAAGTGGACGGTGCTTCGCTTGATTTCGAAAAACTGTTTGAAATAAATATTGACAATGGTCGGTACCTGACTAGCGCTGAAGTGGAAGGCGGAAGAAATGTTGCTGTCATCGGATATGAAGTTGCGAAGGCTCTATTTCCTAAAATTGAAAACCCTGTCGGTGAATATGTGAAGATAAAGAACCTACGGTTTAAGGTTGTAGGCACCATAAAACGCGAAGGAGAAAGTTTTATGGGCTTTTCTAGTAAAGACTATACATGCATTGTTCCCTATGATGCATTCAGAAAGATTTATCAAACTGGAACGGGCCGATGGAATGAAATTGGTTCAGTTATCGGACTGAAAGGGTATAAGGAGGATGTGGGGTTAGTTGAATTGGAGAACGAAGCGCGTGGCTTGCTTCGAATAAAGCGCGGATTAAAACCCCAGAGGAAAGACAACTTTGAAATGAACCGCCCTGAGGCAGTAGCAAAGTCACTGGATGGTGTTTTTGACGTATTGGGGATTGCTGGATGGGTGATTGGCGGTTTCTCGATGTTGGTCGGAGGATTTGGCATTGCCAACATTATGTTTGTTTCTGTGAAAGAGCGTACCAGTATAATTGGTTTGCAAAAATCGTTGGGGGCTAAGAATTATTTTATTCTCTTTCAATTTTTATTTGAATCGATTTTCCTCAGCTTGATTGGAGGACTGGCAGGTTTATTTTTAGTCTGGCTATTGACCTATGCTCCCTTTGGAAGTTTGAAAGTAATTTTGTCGGCAAAAAATATTGTACTTGGCTTAGGCGTATCTTCCGTTATTGGTTTGGTGGCGGGGATTGTGCCCGCTGCAATGGCAGCCCGAATGGATCCTGTGCTTGCCATCCGAGCTAATTAATCACGCTACAGGCTTTTAATTTCAATTCGAAAAGTAGTTCCAGAATTTTCTTCAGAGGATTTTACGAAAATTTTTCCTTCGTGGTAAAGTTCAATGATGCGCTTGGCGAGAGTTAAGCCTAACCCCCAACCACGCTTTTTTGTGGTAAAGCCAGGCTTAAATACATTGGCGATCATTGTTTTTGGAATCCCTTTACCTGTATCAGAGATATCAATAAAAACTTTGTTGTCATTACCTCTCAAAATTTTGATTGCGATAGTGCCCGTGCTTCCCATCGCATCCACTGCATTCTTGCAAAGATTTTCTAAAACCCATTCAAACAAAGGTGGGTGCACCATGCCCATAATTGTTTCAGAAAGCGTGTATACTTCAATATTAATTTTTGATGAGACCCTCGGTTGAATGTAGCTCACTACTCGATTCACCAACTGATAGATATTTTCACTTTTTAAAACAGGGGCTGACCCGATACTTGAAAAACGTTCTGTAACGACCTGAAGTTTTCGAATGTCTTTATCAAGTTCATCAACAATTCCCTTGTTTCGAATATCGGGATCATCGCGCAACACTTCGATCCAAGCCATTAAAGATGATAAAGGTGTTCCTAATTGGTGAGCTGTTTCTTTTGTGAGTCCAACCCACACTCGGTTTTGTTCCGCGGTGCGTGAGTAATTAAATGCGAGGTAAGAGATGAATCCAAAAATAGCAAGAACAAAAATTTGAATATAGGGGTACAAGATCAATTGTTTTAACAAAAAAGAATTCTTGTAATAGACATATTGCTTTCCAAACACCTCCTGTGTCTGGGGGTCCTTGAGTAAAATTTCAATGGGAGGAAAAGTTTTTTTCATGTCCTCTAATTCAGATTGCAGGTATTCTTCTTTTTTATCCTGACTCCACGAAGAATCTAAATCAATATTTTTATAGGTGATGATAGCGCCTTTGCTAGTAAGAATAGTTGGGATTGAATTGTTTTTGTTTATGATTTCCTCTGTGATGAAAAGAATATTATTCTCGTCCTCGTTGATGGTATACTCAAGGGCCCGTGCAAAAAGCTTTACTTGATTTTTTTCGCGCTCCTTAAGTTGCCCTACTAAAACATCAGTAAAGTAGATTGACCCAATACTAATGAAGATAGAAACAACAAGAATAATCCATTTCAGGTTGGTATTGTCCTGATAGAAATCCATGGAAGATGGGAGCAACGTTTTTTTGTCCATCTTCTAAAAATAAAGAAAAAAATTAGGGTATGCAGTCTCTGGTCTTGATCGTTTATTTGTTCAACCGTTGACCATGGATTATTGACTATTCCCGCATCATAAACCACTTGGCCATGACTTTCCAATTTACCCTGGTTCCGGTCATTAAGATACCAACGCGATAAATTCGTCCGGCAATCCACGTGGTCAAGATAAATCCACCTACCAGCAAAACCATAGAAAGGATGAGCTGCCAAGCAGGTACGTCAAAAGCAATTCGACCGACCATTGCCACTGGCGAGGTGAACGGAATGATCGAGAGCCAGAAACTCACCGAGCCATGAGGATCGCGGAGAATGAACATGAAGAGACCTAAGTAGCCAATAAGCAATGGCATGGTAATTGGGAATTGAAATTGCTGCGATTCTTGCATGGACTCCACTGCAGAGCCAACTGCCGCGAACAACGCTCCGTACAGTAAGTAGCCGCCAATGAAATAGAAAACAAAGACGAATGAGATTTTCATAAATGGAATTTCACCAAGGTTACCAAGTATTTCGTTGACCTTCCCGTTCTGTTGGTCTATGGCTTTTTTCATATCCTCGTTTTGCTGCATCTTTTTTTGCACCTGTTCCATGGCCTGTTTCTGCGGCATCTTCAAACCAAAATAACCAAGTACTCCCGAAGAAAGGAACGTGATAAGCACGATCCATATCAAAAATTGCAACACCCCTACAGCAGCAATACCCACAATTTTTCCTAACATCAATTGAAAAGGTTTGACAGACGAAACAATTACTTCCACCACCTTCGAAGTTTTCTCGTCAATTACACCTTGCATGATCTGAATTCCATAAACTAAAACAAAAACATAAATCATGATACCCAGCATAAAGCCAAGCCCATAAAGAATGCCTGAGTTACTCGACTTTTCTTCACCTGATTTGGTGAGATTAATTTGTTTAAGATTTATGTTCGTCTTTAAGTTCTTAAGTATTTCTTTATCAATCTTAAACTCTCGTAGTTTCAGGTCGCGTACTCGATCGGCCAAAATGGATTCTAGATCAGCAACCTTTTCAATACTTGGATTTTCTTGTGTGTAAATTACTAGTCCATCTGGTTTGTTGATATCAAACTTTGGAAGGTAAAGCAATGCAAAGTCCTTTGTTTCATTGTACGCCTTCTTGGCCTGCTCAACGGGCAGTTGCAGCGGTACGAATATGAAGCGTTTTGTATTTTTGGTGCTGTCTAAATTGAACAGCCCACTTTCATCAACAACCATCACTGTGTCCGGCTTGGCTGATTCAGCTTCCTTTAGCATGATATAAATTAATCCTCCAATGATTGCGGGGATCACTAAGGGTACAATGATTGTAGCAATCAGAAAAGATTTTTTTTTCACCCTTGTTAAGAATTCACGTTGGATGATCAACCAAACTTTGTTCATAGTTGTAAATGATAAATGGGTTCTGGACTTTGTGATGAATTAGGAAGATTGACTTCTAAACTTCCTGTAAATGTTTTTTTAATTGATCGTCTCCTTCAGCTTTCACCAGGCTAATAAAAATGTCGGCCATGCTGGGTAATTTTTCCTGGAAGCTGTAGACTTCCGTGATGTCGATCAGGTCGCGGATCAATTGATTGCCTTTGATTCCTTCTTTTGCTTGAATGGTAGAAGAGTACAGTCCATCTTCTATCACAGCTTGCTTTTTCAATTCGTATTTCTCTGATGGTAGTGTGAAATGATTTCCGCGATGCTCTATTAAAAAAGTATTGGTGCGAAATTGATCTTTTACCTGCTTCTTAGGGCCCTCTAATATTTTCTTCGATTTATTAATAAGGGCAATGTGATCGCAAAGACTTTCAACAGTTTCCATCCTATGTGTGGAGAATATGATAGTGCTACCATTCGCCTTTAGCTCTAATATTTTTTCCGTGATGAGTTCGGCATTCACCGGGTCAAATCCAGAAAAGGGCTCATCTAAAATGATGAGCTTGGGTTCATGCAACACGGTACTGATGAACTGTACTTTTTGAGCCATCCCTTTACTCAGGTCTTCCACTTTTTTATGCCACCAATCTTTGATTTCAAATTTCTCAAGCCAAATTTTGATTCGAGCTAATGCATCATTGCGACTAAGTCCTTTGAGCTGGGCCAGGTAAAGGAGTTGATCGCCCACTTTCATTTTTTTGTATAGCCCACGTTCCTCGGGGAGATAGCCAATCATTTCCACATGACTCGACTTTAACTTCTCACCGAAAATTGTAATCTCCCCGGAATCGGAATTAATAATCTGATTAATGATTCGAATCAGCGTTGTCTTGCCCGCGCCATTCGGACCAAGAAGACCAAAAATTGTTTGTTGGGGGATGGTAATACTTACTTTGTCCAATGCAGTATGCTCAGCATATTGCTTGGTAACTTCCTTTACTATTAATGCTTCCACGGAGTTTGTTTGTGTACGGCAAAAGTAACGGATTGGATTATAAGCGAGTTGTGTTTCTTGACAAAAAGTTCTTACCTAAATTTTGCAATAGACTGTAAGAAAACGACCAATGAATTGGAACATTTCGGAAGAAACCGGAAATATGTGTTTAATTCTTTTCTTTGAAAACTATTTTTCCCATTGACACATCCAGATCGAAGGATAAGGCACCTTTGGGATTTTTGCTATAAGCAGCATTGGCAAACGTATTGTCACCGATTTTCTTCAAGCTATGCGAAAGACTTACACTGCACAACCACGAGTCAGTTATTCTTACAATTACGGGTACTTCGTTTGCTGGCAAATGGATAATTAAGTTCCCAGCTCCAACAGTGCCCTTAACACGGTGGGCCATTTTTGGTTTGTCACTGAAATCAAGAAGCATGTTGCCGAAGCCAACGTCTGCCAATACTAATTTTGAACGAGTGAGATTAAGTTGTCTTGCTGTAAGCGACCCCATGTCTACTTTAATATAAAAAGTATCCATGTCCACTTTATTTTGCATATCAGAGCTGTATGAAACATTAACGTCAGCACTACCCGTATTGATCTTAAGTTTACTGATAGAAAGACCGGCCAGATCAACATTAGCATTTCCCAAGCCATAATCAAGATCAAGGGAATAGGGCATATCTTCAGTTAAATATACTTTCCAAAATTTGTCATTTGGTTTCTCGTCTGAGCCGAATACATGATAAGAAATCTTCCGACCAACCCCTTTCTGGCTCTCCTGCTCGAGAGAAAGCTTAACCATGCAGGTCTTGCCTTTTACTTCATTGCTGAAGGAATGAGAATACTCTTCAAGGTCTTGGTTGCTGTAGATATTCAGAAGTTCATCGCCCTGGCTAGGGCGGATGAAACAATTTCCGGTTTTGGCCTTAAGACAAAGCTCAACCTTATCACAGTGCTCGTTCTTTTCGACTGTGAATTGCTTTTTTACCTGCGCGAAACCCCCAGCACCAGCGAGTTCAACTGCAAAAATCAATGAAACGGTCTTCCACATGTAACAATCTTACGATTAGGCTTCGGTTAAGTTGCTTTGATGTAAGGAAGGTTAACTTTTTGTTAAAAAATAACCCGCAATATGGCTTATACGGGCTATTTGGTAAAAAGTTATGGGTTAGGGTTATCCGAAGTACTCCTTCATTCTCTCGAAGAAGCCTTTTTCATTATGGCTTGGCTGTGGTTGAAAGTTGGGCGAGGTTCGCAAAGCTTCCAACTTGGCCGTTTCCTCTGCACTTAATTTTTTTGGCGTCCACACACTCACATAGATGAGCTGGTCTCCAGTACCGTATCCATTAATGTCCTTAACACCCTTTCCGCGTAAGCGCAAGATCTTGCCGCTCTGTGTGCCGGGGTCGATTTTCACACGAACCTTGCCACCAACACTAGGAACCTCAACAGATGTACCCAAAGCTGCATCGATAAAGCTAATGTGAAGATCGTATACTAAATTATTACCGTCTCGTTTGAGGTCTTTGTCTTCAATCTCTTCAATTACGATTAACAAATCGCCAGGAATGCCTCCACCGGGTGCTTCATTTCCTTTGCCCGACATGGACAACTGCATGCCTTCGGCAACACCCGCGGGAATTTTTACAGAGATCAAATCTTCTTTCGAAACTAAGCCTGAACTATCAACACCGGGAGGCCGCTTGTCGACGATTTGACCAGCACCATTACAGGTAGGACATGTAGTGGTTGACACCATTTGCCCGAGCATTGTATTTACTACTTTGCGAACCTGCCCTTGTCCATTACAAGTTGTACAATTTTTGAAGGTCACGCCTTCAGCGTGAATAAGTCGGTTTACTTTTATTTTTTTCTCAACTCCGTGAGAAATTTCTTCCAACGTTAATTTTAGTTTGATCCGAAGGTTTGAGCCTTTGCGCTGACGTGAACGACCACCTCCGCCACCAAAGAAACTATCAAAACCCCCTCCGCCAAAAATATCTCCAAACTGACTGAAGATATCCTCCATGTTCATGTCGTGACCCTGGAATCCACCACTTCCAGGTTTGGAGTGACCAAAGCGATCGTATTGTGCTCGCTTGTTTTCATCGCTCAACACTTCGTAGGCTTCTGCTGCTTCTTTGAATTTTTCTTCGGCTTCTTTGTTGCCAGGATTTTTATCCGGATGAAATTGAATAGCCGTTTTGCGATACGCTTTTTTAATCTCCTCTGCAGAGGCCGATTTGCTAACTCCTAATATTTCGTAGTAATCTCTTTTGGTTGACATTCGATGACTGTTAAACTAAATAAAGTTTTGAAATAGTAAATCAACTTCCAGTTACCACTTTCGCGAAGCGAATTACTTTGTCATTCAACAAATATCCTTTCTCCACCACATCCATGATTTTGCCTTTAAGCTTTTCGTCGGTAGCAGAGATTTGAGTAATGGCTTCGTGCAGATCAGGATTAAAATCTGAACCTTTAGAAAGATCCATCGATTTCACGTTGTATTGCTCTAATATTTTTTTGAATTTGTTTTGAATGAGAAAGAAGCCTTCTGATTCCTTATCATTTTTTTCTTTAAAGGATTTCTCTGCCCGTTCAAAATCATCGACCACCGACAACAAGTTTTTCAGCAGTTGCTCATTAGCCGACATGATCATCTCCAGTTTCTCTTTGGCCGAACGCCTGCGATGGTTGTCAAACTCCGCATAAAGGCGCACATATTTGTCCTTCGCTTCTGCCAATTCGTCCTGGAGCTTCTTTAAAGGATCTGCTTGTTTCTCCTCTTTTTCCTGACTAGCCGGCTCTTCACTTTGCAACGGAGTGCCTTCAGGCATTGTATCGTCATGTTTTTCCAGTTCGGGTTCCTGGTTCAGGGTATTTTCCATTAGTTATAACTTAAATAAAAACGCAAAATGACAAGAATTTTGCCAATAACGGAATTGTGACAGGATGGCGCTTAATGAAGTTCCTTCCAAATCAGGTCTTTTAGCTCCGTGATTCCTTGGTTAGTAATGGAAGAAATAAAGACGGAAGGTATACCGGATGGCAATTCTTTTTTGATTTCAGTTTTAAGTTCTTCGTCAAGCATATCCGATTTTGAGATGGCAAGCAATCTTTTTTTATCAAGCAGCTCCGGATTGTACTTGCGCAATTCGTTGAGCAAAATTTCAAATTCATTTTTAATGTCTTTGGAATCGGCAGGAACCATAAACAGCAGCACCGAATTTCGTTCAATGTGTTTTAAAAACCGTATACCCAAACCTTTACCTTCTGCCGCGCCCTCTATGATTCCCGGTATATCGGCCATCACAAATGATTTTTCATTGCGATAAGCTACAACTCCAAGATTAGGAGTGAGTGTAGTAAACTGATAATCCGCAATTTTTGGTTTGGCTGCAGAGACGACAGATAGCAAGGTTGACTTACCGGCATTAGGAAAACCAACAAGACCAACGTCCGCTAGTAATTTTAATTCTAAAACAATCCATTCTTCCTTTCCCGGTTCACCAGGTTGTGCATGCTGTGGAGCCTGATTGGTTGATGTTGCAAAGAATGAATTTCCTTTTCCGCCACGGCCTCCTGGCGTGAGGATTATCTCTTGTCCATCTTCGTTTATCTCACAAAGAATTTCGTTTGTCTCGAATCGTTTGGCAACTGTTCCCAGCGGTACTTCTAAAATTTCATCTTTGCCAAAGGCACCGGTCATATTCTGACCTTCGCCACCCTGGCCGTTTTCGGCAATTACATGCTTTCTATATTTTAAGTGGAGCAATGTCCACAGTTGAGAGTTTCCTTTTAAAATAATGTGACCGCCGCGACCACCATCGCCTCCGTCAGGCCCACCTTTCTCAATAAATTTTTCACGATGAAAATGACGAGATCCTGCTCCACCGTGCCCGGAACGAGAATTGAATTTTATATAATCGATGAAGTTAGGAGACGACATGAGTTGCTGGTTTCCAGTTACTGGTTAACTCGTAACCGACAACTGACAATATTATTTTTTATCGATTACTTTACAAATATTTCCAAAGATCTCATCGATGTCGCCAATGCCGTGTACGGTATTCAAGCGATTTTGCTTTTCATAGTAAGGAAGAACATGAATGGTCTTATTGAAATATTCTGTTACTCGTTTATTCAATTTCTCTTCTTCGTCATCAGCGCGATTTTCAGTGGATCTACGCTTGGCGATACGAGCGCGCAGTTCAGCTTCGGTAACATCAAGTGCAATCACAAAATGAATAGCTGTGCCATTGTCTTTCATAAATTTATCCAATGCTTCAGCTTGTGGAACGGTCCGTGGAAAACCATCGAATAAAAATCCTTTTGCCTGCGGATTTTTATCGAGCTCTTCCTTCAGCATTGCAATGGTAATTTCGTCGGGCACGAGTGCTCCACTATTCATGATCTCTTTCACTTTTTTACCAAGGGGAGTATCATTTTTGGTATGCCAACGGAATAGATCTCCGGTGGAGATATGAACGAAACCATATTTCTTGATAAGCTTTTCGCTTTGAGTTCCTTTACCAGCGCCTGGAGGGCCGAAGAGTACAAGATTGATCATTTTTGCTCGTCTTAGATTTTAAAAAGATAGGCAAGATAAGGAATCAATTAGATAATTTGAAAATCAGTAGGAATCATCCAAAGCAAAACTGTTTTTTCTAGTCTTCCATTGCCCGTTGGTAAAGTCAGGAAAGTCAACGCTTGCCCCATTTTGTTGAATCGATTTTTCTGAAAGTGGAGTGATTGCACTCCAGGTAACGGCATCATATACATCCTGAGGTGTATTCGTTTTTCTTTTCACGGCTTCAATGAATGCATTGAGCACAAACCAATCCATGCCCTCATGCCCAGCTCCTGCGGCATCGTTGCCATATTTTTTCCAAAGTGGATGATCGTATTTGTCGAGCCATGACTTTGCATCTTCCCATTGATGAGCATTTGGACTTTGATCTTCAATGTAGATGGACTTGTTTACATCCATCCATATTCCTTTGGTGCCTTGAACGCGGAAACCAATCGAATAAGGCCGAGGTAAATTTGTATCGTGCTGCAGTAAAATCGTTTCATCATTGGCTGTTCGAATCATCGTTGTAACTACATCACCCAGCTTGAAATTGATTTTTGCATTCGGATGGTTTGCTCCTCCCAGTTTTACAATGTGTTCGTGAAGACCGCGCGCTTTCGTTGCATAAGAAACCAATTGCGTAAACCGGTTGCCCCGATTGATATTTGCCATCATCGCGAGGGGACCGATCCCATGAGTAGGGTAGAGGTCGCCATTTCTTGTTACCGAATGCTGCGTGCGCCACTGTGCTTCTGAGAAACCTTTTTCACCAAACTCCACGCCATGACCGTACGGATTTTTACCATCGTTAAATTTCACCTCGCGTAAATCATGCTGGTAGCCGCCTTGCAAATGAATCAGTTCACCAAATACATTTTGACGAACCATATTGAGTACAGCCATTGCATCTCGTCTGTAGCAAACATTTTCCAACATCATCAGCGGCATGCCTGTTTTTTCTGAGGCACGCACAATTTCCCAGCATTCGTCCACGGTCATTCCGGTTATCACTTCGCAGCCCACGTATTTCTTTGCGTTCATCGCATCGATGCACATGGTTTTATGCCATTCCCACGGGGTGGCAATGATCACCGCATCGATATCCTTATTTTCCAATAATTTCTTATAACCATTCGGACCATCCAAAATGACTTGCGGTTTTGATTTCCCTTCTTGCGCCACTATTCCCAAGCTCATGTCAATCATGCGCTGCTGGATATCGCAAATTGCAATTACATCTACGTCATCTCGTTTGAGGGCTAACTCCAAATGGTTTTGACCCCGCAGGCCAACTCCAATAATGCCGAGCCGTATTTTGTTTTCTGCTGATTTGGAAAAAACATGAGAGGGGAGAATGGTGATGGCGGCTCCTGCAGCTGCCGTGGTTTTGATAAATTCTCTTCGTGATTTCATTTTGGTAGGATATGGTTCTAAAATTAGCAGCCTTAAATTCAATTCAAAAGAAAAAGGCTTCCCAATATGGAAAGCCTTTTTTAATTGGTTAAATTCTGTTTATTGCTCGGGCCCTTTCTTCACCGTGATCTTTGCCAAAGCAGCTTCCTTAGTGATTTTGCCGGAAGAGTAATCTTTAAGTGCAGAATTTTTTATCGATAACTCAAGTGTAGATGGAATTCCACATCGCCTACATTGTGTAAGGTTGATTTCGATAATCAAGTTTTCATCACCTTTCAAGCTCTTGATTGTGCGACCGTATTCCAGTATGTCTTCTTTAATATTTTTCTCAAATTCCGGGTAAAGCTCTTTTACTTTTTTATCGCGAGTTTCTTGATCAATATCGTGAAGCCTAACGGTGGGCATATCATACAGGTCTTCATTGGTTATGTTACTGGCATACACCTGCATATGATAGAGTGCGCCAAAGTCTTTTAGTTGCTCATAATAAATATTTCCGTCGGAGAAAAAAGTTTTAGATAAATCACTACTGTAAAGCCGATTGAGAATACTAGAAAGCAATTCCAAGTCAGGCTGAAGTTCATCGCTGATCTCACTATTCACAACTTTCACTTTAGCCAACAATTGGTCGCGTGAAATTTTTCCTTGGCGGAATTGATTTACGTCACCTTTAGTCCCTTCAACAATGATCAGTTTCTGCTTCATTGCGCCGTCTAGGGAGCCGATCCAAGTCATCCTAAGATTCTCTCCTTCTGATTTGTTGGTAATAATGATTTTTTCATTGGGTTTGAGTTGGGTAAGTAGGTCTCCGTAGTCGGCAATAAAATTTTTGGCGGCTTCCAATATCTTTTCATGATAAGAAGCTCCGGCGCTGTCAGTACTTATTTTTTGTTTTTTTCCTCGAGGTGAAGTTCGCTTAGCAATTTGATAGCTTCTGTCTGCTTCTGATTTGGTTTTTTGTACCTGCTCGCCATCGCTTGTGTTGTAGGAGTAGCTGTAAACACCTGGATGCATCGGTTCAGGGGGGGGGGCAATCCAACCGTTACCATCTCCTTGCAGAAGGAACATATTACCAAACATTTCGGACGGCACATGGAAGGTAACACCGTAGCCGGGAAGGTAATTGCCTTGTACTTCCATCGGGAAGAATTGGCGTTTGCCATATTGTTGTTTAATCAATGTTCCTAAAATATTTTCCGCCACTTCCATGTCGCGTTGCATGCGCTCTTCATCAATTGTGTTTTGTGCAAATACGACCGTGCCTGCAAACATCATCAATATCATCAACACCTTTTTCATATTCTTAATTGTTTAATTTATTAATAGTTGTTTTTCTTTTTCGCTGGACTCGAAATCAAGCTCGTAAGTATTTGTTCCGTTTCCTGTTTGAATTGATTATTGTTCTTTTCTAACGAGTTCATTTGATTTTGAACGTACTGTAAATCTTGTTTCCGTTGCTCTTGAAGGTAGCCTGAGAAACTAACCAACAAGCTTTCCATATATTTTTTTTGATCGGCTGTTGAAAGTTGGAAATAATCTTTCATCAGTTTTAAGTTTTGTTCTTGTAAACTAGATACAAACGAGCGCACTTGCTCCTGGCTGGCTTGCGATGCGGTTTTAGTCAGCTCATTCATTTTTTTGGAATTGAAATCTGCGACCGTCTGCATCAATTTCTTTTGGTCTTCTGTTCGGGCAGACTCCAACGATTCATTGTTCTTAGCCAATGATGAAGAAATTAATTCGTTTACCTTATCCTCAGTGAGCCCGGCTGACGGCAATGGGTGCTCAGCCTTGTTTCCAAAACTGATTCGTAATTCGCCATTCGAGTATTTAATTTCAGGGCCAAGGATTTTGCCGGCAACAAGTAGAAAAAGGATAGAAGCTGCGATTCCCATGGAAACTCTGAAATAGGATGAATGCCACAAAGGCCTTGTACCCGCGTCATCAACAAAAACTGGTGGAGCAATCACTTCTTTGTCTTGTGCATGGCTCATCACCTCACGCACTTCATCTAAGCCCCGTAGCTTTACCAGCTCTTCAGGATGTTGCAGAAAATAAGCTTCTAGCTTTTTTGTTTCCTTTTCATTGAGCTCGCCATATAGGTAAGCAATCAATGTACTTTCATCGGGTTTATAGTTCATAGCCAATGGTTTCTTTTGTAATTTTCTTTTGCTCCAATATCTTTTTCAACCCATCCAGTCCATAATACATTCTCGACTTCACCGTGTTTTCAGAAATATTGAGTGCCTCTGCAATTTCCCGAAACTTCAAACCTTCGTATTCTTTCATGATCACCACTTCACGCTGCTCTTGACTCAATTGCATCAAGCACGATTGCAATAGATCTGAAAGTTCTGAGTGTCGTAGTTGGCGCTCAGGATTTTCGTTGCGATGGTGGCTTTCTTCCCAACGATAACTTTCTTCTCCTTCGCCAGGGTTTAGGTCGTGTAGTGAAAACGAGCGACTCACTTTCTTTTTTCTTGTCTCTTCACGGCAGTAGTTCACTGCGATGGTATAGAGCCATGATTTGAATCGCGTCACTTCATGCAGGCCCGCAAGATTTTTATGCATACTGATGAAGGTTTTCTGCGACACTTCCATGGCTAGGTCGTGGTCGAAGAAGAATTTATAGCTGAAGTTATAGATGCGCTTGTACCAGAGCTGCACCAATTTTCCCTGGGCATTCTTGTCCCCCTCGCGGGCACGGGCGATCAGGGAGTCGGAATGCATCATAGCAATGTCAAGTAAAGTTTCGGCCACAAACCCTTAATTCAGCTGTTTCTTACTATAAAGATGGGGGATAGGAGGAAATAGTTTTAAAGAGGGCTTTATTTTTTCCTTGGGCTTAGTCGCCTGGTGACTTTAATGCCGATTATTTCTTTTCGGCCCATTGCACGGACTTTTTCTTATACCATTCGGCCTTATTCGGTTCTAACTCAGCTAGGCGGTCATAAATTTGAGTTCTCGTGCTATCCTGCTTTAAGGCGTCTTTATAAAACCGAATTCCTTCGGCTATGTTGCCCTTATCGTCGTACAGGTAGCCCAACCAGTGACTGAGATAGGCGCTTCGCACTCCATTTTGGTAAGCGCGATCAAACCAGATAAACGAAGAATCATTTTGTTTTAAGACGCCATAACTATCTCCGAGCATTAACATGAGGTCGTTGTTGTTAGGATCCTCAGCAAGAGCATTACGCGCTATGGAAATCGATGAGCGGTAATTTTGATTATTGTATTCTTGCTGGGCTTTGGCGTATGCTGATGACTCTTGTTTTTCTTGTTGCGGGTCGGGCTCGACCGTTTGATTGGTTTCTTTGGAGGAAGATTCACTATTCTTCTTCGAAGAGAACAGTGAGCCTACAATTATCAATAATGAAATTGCGCTGACGATGACGATAAGCATCATTCCTTTGTTATTCGAACTTGATGGGGATCCATAACTGGGTTGATGCCACTGAGCTGTGTTCGTTTGCTCTTCTTTTCTAGCAGCCCATTGATAATAAAATCCAAGTATACCCAAACCCAACGCCGGCCAGAAGAAGAGTGTAAAAAAGAAAGAACTTAAACCTCTTAAAAAAGCCATCAGGAAGAGACTCACTATAGCCAGTCTAAAATAGCGCCTGCTTAATTTTCGCGGTTGATCTTCCTCAGGTTGCATCTCCTAATGTATCAAAAATTATCTTCAATTATAACCCGGATTATTGCATTAGAAATTTTTGCTGATAGAATCATAAGGTTATTTTTATGAAGCTATGATTTGTAGGATCATCAATGACAGAACTCAATAAGCTGATTTTGGTTCAATGATCGAGCAATAAATCTGGAGGATCAGGTAAATCAATTTAAGTTAGAAGGTGCGGTAAGTCTTATTTTAAAGCACAAGTTTTGTCAATGCATATCCGGGTTTAATTTGGTCTTCCGATTATCTTTGCGGCTGAAATGAAAAAAGTAATTTCTCTTCTCGTTCGGTATGTGCCACGAAAATATCTCCAACTATTAAGTGGAGTTGGGTTAAAGGCTGCGGGATTGTTTTATATCGGTAAGAAAGTTGAGTGCCCAATTTGTAATCATTATTATAAAAAATTTCTTCCTTATGGAAGGATCAATTCCAGAGAGAATGCCTTATGTCCGAACTGTTTGAGCTTAGAACGCCATCGACTGATTTGGATTTACCTGAAAGAAAAAACTAATTTCTTTTCCGCTCCGCTAAGCGTGTTGCACATTGCGCCGGAGCATTGCTTCATCAAACCGTTTGAGAGACACCACAAAGACAAATACATTACTGCCGATATTGAGTCTCCGCTCGCAAAAGTTAAAATGGACATTCATCAAATTCCTTTTGGAGACAATCATTTCGATGCAATTCTTTGCAATCACGTTCTTGAACACGTAAAAGATGATATTCAAGTGATGAAAGAATTTCATAGGGTGCTGAAACCTGGAGGATGGGCGATATTACAAGTTCCATTTTTCAATCCCGTTCCCGAAAAAACTTTTGAAGATAATTCCATTACCAACCCACGCGAACGAGAAAAGATTTTCGGTCAGGATGATCACGTAAGAAAGTATGGGAAAGATTATTCCGAAAGAATCAAGCAAAGCGGATTTCAGGCAATTGAAGACCCATTCAGCTTAAATTTTTCTGAAGAGAGAGCATTTCACTTTGGCATTGTTCGTCAGGAAATTATTTACAAAGGCGTTAAGAAAAACTGATTATCCTTTCAATCCAGCATATCGGTTTTCAGATTGCAAATAACCTTTGTCGGCCAGGATGCGAGCCAAACGCTCGTAGAAAGCTGAATCCGTTGGTGTAACACTTGCTAGTCCATCTACTAAACGGTTGTACAACGAGAATAAAGCAGAGATCAACACAGTATCGTGAATTTCAAGATCTGTTGCGCCTTCGTTCTTTGCTTTACTGATCATTTCGCTAGTCACATTTTTTCCGCTCACCTGAACAGCTTTGGCTATTGTAAGCAGCGTTTTCATTTTACTACTCACCGGAGCGTTTGAAAGATCGTTCTTCACCAACTCAGCAGTTTCCTTTTCTCCAAGAAGTACATCTGCAGCAACCGTATGAGCAGCAGTGCAGAATTTGCACTCGTTTCCATGAGACACAACGGTGGCTATCAATTCTCGTTCGCCTTTAGTGAGGGTAGATTCGCCTCGCAGTAGTAGATGCGTAAGTTGGCGGATAGGCAAAGCCGTATCCAATCTGTAATTCAGTATCCCTGTGATTCCAGGTAAATTTTCATCGAGAGGAATGTGTGGCATGGATTCTATTTTTGTTTGTTCTACTCGGTTGATTGAGGTTGAATTTTAAACGGAGGTGTTAAGTATCCTTCCTCCGCACGTTGCTTGCCCATACGATCATAAACTTCAGGATCATCGGGCGCCCAGGTTGCCAAACCGTCGACATAACGATTGAACATAGAAAACGCGGCAGCAATCAAAACCGTGTCATGAATTTCAATATCAGTAGCTCCTTCTTTTCGCGCGGCTTCAACATGAGAGGAGGAAACTTCCTTGCCACTCAACTGAACTTGCCATGCAATTTTAAGCAATGCTTTTAATTTATTGCTGATCGGAGCTGTTTCAGGATTGGTCTTCACTTGTTGTACAACATCGCCATTGAGAAGATGATGTTTGGCGATTGCGCCATGAACCGTTGAACAATATTTGCAGTTGTTTAAACTGGAAACATAGGTTGCAATGAGCTCGCGTTCGCCAGGACTCAGCGAAGGATGTGGATTGTGAAGTAAAGTTTGTACCAACGCGTTTAGCGGTGCAGCTGTTTCAGGACGAAATACAAACAAGCTCCGGATGCCCGGATATTCTTTAGGTAGATCGATGTGCGGCATAAGTCTGTTATTTGTATTGTTCAGTTTGCGGATGGAAGGTGCGCCAGCTATGCCAAAACTCCTGGTACGCATTTATCTTTTTTAACTGATGAGATGCAGTCGCGTCGCGACCTGAAAAACTATATCGCTTGTCGTTCACGATTAAGGTATCATTTCGTACAACGAATATTTCTGCGTCGGAAGAACGTTCGAAAGCAACAAAACTTTGATTGTCGTTGGAGAGCACCAACACAATAGGTTTTGTTCCAACCTTGTCATTGATAATGCGCATTTCTTTTAGTTTATTCCAATCGTAGGCTTTGCTAGATGTTTCCACTTGCAGTCCAATTACCCATGACTTGTCATTCCACGATAAGCTGTCAGTTCGTGTGAGACTGTTCTTACTTTTTCCATGTTCATACCTTCCCAATGAATCATAGCTGAGTTTTGAGACTTCATCCACTTGCATTACCTGAGCATTTGGATAAAGCTCAAATAATTTTTTTATAGAAAGCTGAACTGATTCAACTTCAGGAAGTACTTCTCCTTTTAATGATCCAGCGATGGCCTCACCATTCACCTGGCGCCACCAGCTCTTAGTAGTTTCGTCTTCAAACATCGCGTTGAAGTGATCCATACCCACGAGACGGAATTTTTCCGGTTGACCTTTCACGATCGGTTCAAATACTCGACCCGTTCGGCACACACTGCAATAAGTAATTATCATCGGCTTGCCGCCAATAATATCTTGAACTTGATGATGATAAATAATATAGCGGATCGGGTAGGCTTTCACTTCCCCATTATTCACAACAGCAATTACCATGCTGCTGTCGTTCAATATGTTTTTATCTTTTGATTGAAAGGAGAGTTTGCTCGGCTGCCTAAACATGTGATCTGCTACCATTTTAAAATTGAAAAGATAGACAACGGCTATCGCTGCCAGTGAAACGATCGCAGGTAACCATTTATTTTTTTTGAACGCGCCAAGACTTCCGTATCCAGCCATAAGACCGAACGCAATCCTGAAGAACCAGCGATAACTGTAGAAAAAATAGGCAAGGGTGACGCTGTTCATCCGTTGGCTGCCAGGCATGGGCATGATGAAGTAAACATTTGATACTTCAAAAAGTGCTAATCCAAAGGCTCCGATGTAAAAGAATTTTTTCATAATCTAAAGTAATGAGTTGATCTAATTCTAAAGTTATAAGAACAGTTTTGATTTTTTCTTAGGCCGATTTTGAATACTTGACACTTATGTCTTGATACTTACTACTTCGGTAAAACATATCCTTTCTCTCCCAATCTCACTCCCATTTCTTCGTATGCTTTCGGGTCTGTTGGTGTAAGACTGGCGAGTCCATCTACATAGCGATTGAACATGCTGAAGGTTGCTGAGATTAAAACTGTATCATGGATCTCTCGGTCGTTGGCTCCGTGTTTGCGAGCTTTCGCAACGTCGTCAGGCAAAACTTCTTTTCCGTTTTTCTGAACTTTGCCTGCAACGTTCAACAATGCTTTCAGCTTATCGCTGATGGGGGCAGACTTGTAATCATCCAAAACAAAATCAACAACTTGTTTTTTGTCTTTGAATAAATAGCGAGCTGCTGCAGCGTGGCTGCTCATACAAAACATGCATTCATTCCTTGACGAAACATAAGCGGCAATAAGTTCGCGTTCCGCTTCAGTCAAAGGTGATTCATCGCGTAACAAAACTTGAACGAGTGCATATAAATGTTGCCCTGACTCAGGGCGAAACATTACCAAGCTACGAATGCCGGGAACTCCTTCGGGTACTTTAATATGTGCCATTAAAATTTATTTTTTCTTCAAATGATCATAACCGTGTGGAAGGCGTTGATATCCTTTTGAAATCCGTTCAGCTAGTCCTTTGTAGAAATTTGGATCAGTTGGCGTGACGGTTGATAATCCGTCCACATATCGGTTGTATAAACAAAATAGAGCAGCGATTAAAACCGTATCGTGGATTTCGATGTCAGTCGCTCCTGCAGCCTTTGCTTGTTCGATAGATTCATTAGTAACGGCCTTGCCACTCTTTTGAACTTGCGATGCGATCGTGAGCAAGGCTTTCATTTTTGCACTGACGGGTGCAGTGGAAATGTTTGTTTTAATTTTCCCGGTAGTTTCACACTCGCCGAGCAATACATCAGCCGCCGCTGTATGTGCGGCAGTGCAGAACCGGCATTCATTGCCAAACGAAACAATCGTGGCAATTAATTCTCTTTCTGCAGCTGTTAATGTTGATGGTCCTCGTAATAAAAATTGAGTGAGTTCGCGAATTGGTTCGGCTGTATCTTTTCGATACTCAAGCAAACCGGTAATTCCCGGTAGATGTTCTTCTAATGGAATGTATGGCATATGACAGCTTTGAAATTTTAAAAGTTGTGGCAACCAGCCTTGCACCCTAAAACAAGAACTGGTGCCACACCTCTTTTTTAATAAGAAAAGAAGTCAAAGAGCGAAGAAGTCAAGCCCGACCCTAAACGGGCTGACTCCTTCATAATCTTCTCAACAAGATTATTCTTTGACGAAAAGAACTTATTTGATGAACTGATGAACGCTCAGAACTGAACTTTACAGCTTGAATGAATCAAATCGAAAAAACGTGCAATTAATTTGAGCAAACGCTGAAGCTCGCTTGCAAAACTAGAACTGCTGCTGTAAACCTCAGCAGATTGACTTTGGTGGTGGAGAAAATACTGCTAGATCCTGTGACAGGATGGTGGTTGAAAAAAATGTAAATGAAATTGCTAGGTCAATCACCTGACGAGGAGCAAGGTGAATTTGTTCCACAACGGGATTGTAATCCTTAATGATGTTGACAATGGTTTTGGCGTTCTGACTATTAGTTGGAGATGAACTTTGGTCTGTAGATAGTTTGACTAAATCAGAAAAAACTTTGAATGCTTTCTTTTCCTCAATGTTCTTAATGCACACTACATACAGGGTGTCGTTCAAATATTTTTGCTTAACAAGTTTATAGAATTCACCTTGATGTTCGAAATCACCTTCTACTCGTTGATACTCATCTTGCTGGCCTGGGTAAGGTAGTGTTAAAGGAATCTTGATGGTAACGGTTTGGTCATCCTTATATTGATCGCTATCAATTTTTTCATTCAATGCGGTGCGTGCTTGGCTTAGCATGGCCACATAAATTCCATAATATCCAATCACATTGAATAGGAAAACGACTACAAGTACTATGGATAAAACCCTTTTCACTCCTTATTTTATTAATACATAGATAGATTTTTTACCCGAGAAATCAAAAGTGCCGAAGCAAAATAATGAGGCAGCAAACAAAAAAAGCCGGATTTAACCCGGCTTCTTGAATTATAATAATAGGATGTTGAAATTACTTTGGGAGCTTGTCCAGCACATCCATTACTTCTTTTACGTGCTTACGGCTTGTTTCCAACAGCGCTTTCTCATCTGAATTCAGATCCAATTCGATTACTTTCTCGATTCCACCTTTTCCTAAGACAACGGGCACGCCGAGGTAGCAATTTTTAATTCCATACTCGCCATCCAATTGCACACACACTGGCAATACTCTCTTTTGATCTTTAACAATTGCCTCCACCATTTGTGCTGCAGCTGAGCCTGGTGCATACCAGGCGGAAGTCCCCATCAATTTCACGAGCTCTCCTCCACCCACCTTTGTGCGCTCAATGATAGCATTAAGCTTGTCAGGTGCGATCAGTTCGGTAACGGGGATACCGCTCACGGTAGTGTAGCGCGGAAGTGGAACCATCGTGTCACCGTGGCCACCTAAAATCATTGCTTGAATGTCTTTTGGAGATATGTTCAGTGCTTCAGCTAAAAATGCCTTATACCTTGCCGTGTCCAAAATGCCAGCCATGCCCATTACTCGAGTGCGCGGAAATTTTGATATCAAATGTGCTTGATACGTCATCACATCAAGCGGATTGCTTACCACAATAATTATTGCATTAGGAGAATGCTTTACTACATTTTCAGTTACTATTTTTACGATACCAGCATTGGTACTGATAAGATCATCGCGGGTCATCCCTGGTTTTCTTGGAAGACCAGAGGTGATCACAACCACGTCAGAGTTTGCGCTTTTGGTGTAATCGTTAGTCGAGCCGATCGTTCGGCTGTCATACATATTGATGGGAGCCTTTTGCCAAATATCAAGAGCCTTGCCTTCAGCCAAACCTTCTTTAATGTCAACTAATACAATTTCATTAGCTACTTCCCGGTAAGCCAATACGTCGGCACAAGTAGCGCCCACATTGCCAGCGCCTACAACAGTAATTTTCATGTGTTAATATTTAATTGTTTTGATGTCACATGGAATGCCCTACCCATTTATCACTCTATACTTTAGTGGATTGGCATTTCATATAACAAACGTTAGGATAAATGGATTTTCAAATCGGGTTCAAGTTATTCCGTAATAGGAGAATTGACAATATCCTGTCAACTTTATTTTCAAACGGTTGATGGTAGGTAAGTTTTTTGTCTACTTGGCCGGTAGGCTTTGATTTCTCATCATCACCTTTAACTTTGCAGTCCCAAAAAATCAAAAAGTATGCTTGTAGTCAAATTTGGTGGAACTTCAGTAGGGAAGCCTGAGCGGATGAAGAAAATTGCGGCCCTTGTTTTAGGTATGCCGGGTAGGAAAATTGTAGTACTCTCGGCCTTAAGTGGCACCACCAATGCGCTGGTTCGTATCGGTGACTCACTCATGGCCAAGATGCCCGTTGAGGCGGAGTTGGAAATTGTCACATTGGAAAAGCATTACAATGCTTTCATTGGTGAATTATTTGAGTCGCCAGCCTACCAGGCAATCGGCCAGGAAATTGTGAGTCGCTATTTCAGCCTCTTTCGATTGTTGGCTGCTGGAAAATTTGACGATCGCAGTTACCGCGAATTATTGGCGCAAGGTGAGCTAATTTCGACTGAGTTATTTTATCATCATTGCCAGGAGAGAAAGATTAATGCACGACTGTTGCCTGCTTTGCATTTCATGTCGATCGATGCGGACCAGGAACCTGAATTGGAGAAGATCAGTGAAAGGCTAAAACCGATTTTGGGTACCATGGCCAACGCCAACATCCTGATCACCCAAGGATACATCTGTAGAAATCACAATAACGAAATTGACAATTTAAAAAGAGGAGGCAGTGATTATACTGCGTCTCTCATCGGTGCCGCTGTTCGCGCAGAAGAAATTCAAATCTGGACAGATATCGATGGTATGCACAATAACGATCCGCGTATTGTGAAGAAAACATTGCCGATTGCCGAACTTACGTTTGATGAAGCATCTGAGCTCGCTTATTTTGGAGCTAAGATTTTACATCCATCTACTATTGTACCGGCTCAGAAATACAGTGTTCCAGTGCGGCTAAAAAATACAATGGATGAAAAGGCTGCCGGTACATTAATTAGTGAACGTGGCAGCAGCGGTCAGTTCAAGGCGATTGCAGCGAAAGACGGAATCACAGCAGTAAAGATCAAATCTTCAAGAATGCTATTGGCTTACGGTTTTCTCCGTCAGGTGTTTGGAGTTTTTGAAAAATACAGAACTCCAATTGATATGATCTCGACATCAGAAGTAGCGGTTTCTGTTACGATCGATGAGAGTAAACATCTTGAAGAAATTGTTAGAGAATTAAAAGACTTCGGCTCCATTGATGTTGATAAGAACCAGACAATCATATGCATCGTTGGCAACAAGCTGGCTGAAAAAGAAGGCGTACTCAAAGAAGTTTTTCAAGCTTTATCGTCAATTTCTATTCGCATGGTAAGTTTTGGAGGAAGCAATAACAATATTTCTCTGCTGGTAGATACTTCGCAAAAGGAAAAGGCTTTGAACCTGTTGAACGAAGGACTATTTGGCTTATAACCTTTTAAGTTTAGTTTCTCATTGAACATTACATTGTAGTTTAATCCGGGCTATTTTCCATAACTATTTGGATGACAATCCGTTTTTAACCTACTTTTGCCTTTCATGCAAGGACTTGCACTCATAAAGACTTACCTTTTTCGCTTCTTAGCCTTTGTTTTATTGGCTTTAAGTGCAGGCTTTATTGTTGTACCAGAGTCCAATCCTTTTTCTGCAGATAAGACCTTTGTAAAGGCACATGCTCCAACCGCAGACAGTTTTGGTGCTCTTCTTAAAGCAGACGATAAAGAAGACATGGACGAAGATGGTGCATTGGATGTTCAATTGTCTCATGATTTTTCAGCAGAATTTATCTCCTCGGTGGCACATACCGATGAATATAAAATCCAGACAAGGCCACTTTCGAAAAAGAATAGTTATCAGGTTTACCTTGTTCATCGGCAGCTGTTAATTTGAAGTTTTAATTGCTTGGCTAAAATCTGGCCGTAGTTTCATTATTCTTATTTCACTCGTTTTTAGTTTATGAATATAAAGTCCTTCACCGGCTGTATTGTTTTTTTTGCCTGGATTACATCCATCCATTTTGTTAACGCACAAGATTCTGTCTTGACGATCTTGCAGGCTAAAGACCGATTGCTTAAGAAGAATTTCTATTTGCTGGCAGCTTACTACGAAGTTAACCAGGCAGAAGCTCAGGTTGTGCAAGCTCGCCTTTGGTATAATCCAACAGTTTCCTGGAATCAGGAAGCCTACAACAAAGTGCAAAAGGAATATTTCAAAGCAAGTAATCAGTATGAACTGCAGATCAATCAAACCATCTCCATCGCTGGCAAGCATACAAACACTGTAAAATTGTCGAGGCTTAACCTGGAGATAAATAAAGTTCAATTCGCGAATGTAATTCGAAGCTTGCTTTTTGAATTGAGCGACGACTACAACAATCTTTCTGCCTTGACAGAGAAAGAAAAATTGTACAACGAGGTCTTGACCAGTTATCAGCGTCTCATTACTGCAAGTAAAAAAGAATTAGAGGTCGGATCTATTTCAGTCACAGAAGATTTGCGGATTAAATCAGAGTATATCGCAGTGAAGTCGCAAGCCATTGACAACGCCAATCAGAAAGAACAATACCTTTCTCAGCTTCGTACCTTGTTACAATATCCAAAGGATACACTTTTTCAGGTAACTCAAAAGATCCCGCTGTTTAACGATAATCTTTTGCTGGATAGTTTAATTGCAAGATCAATGCAGGCTAGACCCGATTTGAAAGTCTCCAACCTTTTCCAGGAATATCAATTACAAAATTTAAAACTTCAGCGCTCCTTGGCAGTGCCCGATCTTTCGATTGGTTATGACTATGATAAAGGTGGTAACTACATTCAAAATTATAATGGCTTGGTTTTGAATATGCCGTTGCCCTTGTTCAACCGAAACCAAGGAAACATTAAGGCTGCAAAATTCAATATCAAGCAATCCGAATTGCAGCGAGACTACTTGAAAATTACAATTACTAACCAAGTAATTGCTGCTTACAACCAGTACAAGAAAAATTTCGAGGGCTTAACTAACTACACCGACGAATACCTTAACAGCCTTACTCAACTTAATCGCAATACAAATACTTATTTCCAGAAAAGAGATATCAGTTTGCTGGAATTCATCGATTATCAACGCATTTACATTAGTACCAACATTCAGTTGATTGAGCTCCGTCAACAGTTTTTAAATAGTGTTAACAATTTGAATTTTAGCGTAGGCGAAACTGTCATTGAATATTAATAGCATATTTTAAATTATGAAGAACATTAATTTTCTCCTTGTATTGATTTTTCTTATAGCTTCTTGTGGTGGCGAGAAGAAAAAAGAAAAGCAAGAAACTCTGGCGAATAAGACCAAGCTCGTGCTTTCTGAAAGCCAGATGGAGCATATAAAAATAGATACAGTGCACGAGCAACGACTTGCTGACCAACTCGCTGCTGTTGGAGTGGTGAGCTTTGCGGAAGACAATGTGGTCCGTATTTATCCGATTGTGAGTGGCACGGTCGAAAAGATTTTTGTATCTCTTGGTGATTATGTTCAGAAGGGCCAACGTATGGCAACTATGCTTAGTATGGATATGAGCCAGATTCAGCGCGATTACAATATTTCTAAATCAAATTTTTCAGTTGAAGAAAAAAACCTGGCACGTGCACAAGAGCTTTTCTCAGCAGGGATGATGAGCGAAAAGGAATTCGCCAATGCGAAGAAAGATTATAACAACGCCCTCTCTGAACTAAACGAACGCACGCAGATCTTAAAATTATACGGAGGATCTTCCAGTGACCTTGATGCAATTTATAATGTAGCGGCCCCACGCTCGGGCTATGTTGTTGAACGAGTTATAACAGAAGGAACGTTAATCAGAAATGATAATAACACCAACATTTTCACCATTTCAGATTTAAAAACGGTTTGGGTGTGGGCTAGTATTCACGAGAGTGATCTTTCAAAGGTAGCTGAAGGCGATGAAGTACAGGTGAAAACAATTGCCTATCCTGATAAGATTTTTACTGGGCGAGTGAAAAAGGTTGCCACGATGCTTGACCCAAGTTCGCGTGTAATCAAAATACGGACTGAACTTAGAAATGATGAGGGTTTACTTAAACCTGAAATGTTTGCTACTGTACTGCTTACCCCAAAAACCAGCGAAAAAATAAAGGTGATTTCCAATACCTCCATCATTCTCGAAAACAATCAGTACTATGTTATGGTGGAGACGGGCAAAAACGAATTTAGAAAAGTCCAGATCAAAACAGGAAGGGTCTTTCATTATTTTACGGAAGTGCTTGATGGGGTAGATATCGGTCAGCGTGTGGTTACCGAAGGTTCACTCTTTGTGCTGACTGCCTTCAATCAACTTTAATCGGCTCGACTTACAAGTATGAATCAATTCATCAAAGGACTTATTTCGTTTTCGCTGAAAAACAGGCTAATGGTTTTTCTCGGTACGCTGCTGATCATTTGTTGGGGTGTTCAAAGTTTTTTGAATACACCTATCGAAGCTTTTCCCGATGTTATCAATACGCGTGTGGTAATCATCACCCAATGGCCTGGTCGCAGTGCGGAGGAACTTGAAAAATTTGTTACGATCCCCATCGAAACAGAAATGAATGTAGTACCGGGGAAAACAAGTTTGCGTTCGATATCTCTTTTTGGGCTGTCGGTAGTAACATTGTTTTTTGAAGACGAGGTGGATGATTTCCATGCACGGCAAACGGTGTCTAACCAATTGGTAAATGTGAATTTGCCTGTGGGTGCTGAACCTGAAATTCAGCCGCCATCTGGCCCCACCGGAGAAATTTACAGATACACGTTGGAAGGCACCGGAAAAACAGTGCGCGAATTGAAAGAGGTTCAGGATTGGATAATCGATAAACGATTGAAAGCGGTGCAAGGCGTGGCTGATGTGGTAAGTTTTGGTGGTGAAGTGAAAATTTACGAAGTCACGGTCGACCCAACACGGTTGATCGCTTATGATTTTAGCGCGAACGATGTATTCACGGCCGTACAGGTAAACAATGGTAACGTTGGCGGTGATGTTGTAGAGCGCGGATCACAAGCATTTCTTGTTCGCGGAATCGGGCTTGTCAACAGTATCGATGATATTGAAAATATTATTATAAAAAATATAAACGGAGCACCCATTCGGGTAAAGGATGTCGCGTTTGTAAATGAGTCATTCAAACCAAGACTCGGAAAGGTAGGCCGTGGAGAAGAAACTGATGTGGTTGAAGGAATTGTTTTGTTACGCAAAGGCGAGAACCCAAGTAGGGTATTGAAAGATTTAAATGTAACCATCTTCGATCTGAACGATCGTGTTCTTCCCGATGGTATCAAAATAAAAGTGTTTTATGACCGCACCACGTTGGTAAACCTAACTACGCATACCGTGTTAGATAACCTGGTGGTGGGCATGTTGCTAGTCATTTTCATCCTTTCCGTTTTCTTGCTCGATTGGCGCGCCACTTTAATGGTGTCAATTATCATTCCGTTGGCGTTGCTATTTGCTTTTATCTGCATGCGCCTAAAAGGAATGTCGGCCAATTTACTTTCTATAGGGGCTATCGATTTTGGTATCATCATCGATGGAGCAGTGGTGATGGTGGAAGGTGTGTTTGTTTACCTCGCACACAAGCAGCACGAACTCGGAATAGCAAAATTCAATCTCATGTCAAAAATGGGATTTGTAAAAAAGATTTCAATAGAAATGGGTAAGCCTATCTTCTTTTCGAAATTGATCATTATCACAGCACTTATTCCCATTTTTGCTTTTCAAAAAGTAGAGGGCAAAATGTTTTCTCCTCTCGCCTATACCATGGGGTTTGCATTAGGAGGTGCTCTTTTGTTTACCCTTACGTTGGTGCCGCTTCTCTGTAAATTGTTATTGAGCAAGAATGTAAGGGAGCGCGAAAACCCAGTAGTGAAAGGGTTGGAGAGAATTTATGCTCCATCTTTACAATGGTCGATGGATCACCCGGCACGTAGCATTTTTCTTTCAATATTATTACTGATGATTTCGCTCTTGGTTGCAGGTCGACTTGGTTCGGAATTTTTGCCCAAACTCAATGAAGGTTCAATTTATGTTCGAGCCAGCATGCCGCAAAGTATATCTTTTACGAAAGCCAATGTTCAATCAGAAGGGATGCGTCACATTTTTACTAAGTATCCTGAAGTAAAAGGAGTGATCTCGCAAAATGGACGGCCGAATGATGGCACTGACCCCACTGGGTTTTTTAACGTAGAATTTTTTGTTGATTTATTCCCAAAAGATGACTGGACGCGAGGTGTGACCAAAGAAGAAATCATCCTCGATATGCAAAAGAAATTGGAGGATCAATTCCCTGGTGTTGTCTTTGGTTTTTCACAACCTATATCGGATAATGTGGAGGAAGCAGTCTCGGGTGTGAAAGGAGAGATGGCTATAAAAATATTTGGCGATAATCTTAACAAACTTGAAAAAGTTGCGGACTCTGTTAAGAATATTATGGAGACGGTGGAGGGTGTTCAGGATCTTGGTATTTTCAAAAGTCTAGGTCAGCCAGAGCTGCGCATCGAATTGGATCGTTATAAAATGGCTCGCTATGGGGCGAATATTTCTGATGCCAACGATATTATTGAAATGGCCGTGGGTGGAAAGCAGGCCAGCACGATGTATCAAGGCGAGCGGAGGTTCGACATTCGTGTACGGTACTTGCCACAGTTCCGCCAAAGCGAAAAAGAAATTGGCAAACTACTTGTTCCCTGTACTAACGGAACAAAAATTCCCTTGCGGGAAATAGCTGATGTTAAATTACAAACAGGCCCCGCGTTTGTTTACCGAGAAGGCAATCTTCGTTTTATTCCCATCAAATTTTCTGTACGAGGCCGCGACTTAGGAAGCACTATTAAAGAAGCTCAGCAAAAAGTGGGCGCAAGTGTGAAGTTACCTAAGGGATATTCGATGACGTGGAATGGTGAATTTGAAAACCAGGTACGTGCTATAAGCCGACTTCAATTGGTAGTGCCGATTTGTATCGGCCTGATTTACTTATGGCTCTTCTTTATGTTCAACTCACCAAAAGATGCAGGTATGGTGCTGATGAATGTGCCATTCGCATTGATCGGTGGAATTCTTGGACTTTATTTCACAGGAATAAATTTCAGTATTTCTGCAGGAGTTGGTTTCATTGCGCTGTTTGGTGTTTGCGTGCAAAATGGTGTAATCCTCGTTTCGGTATTTAATAAAAATCGCGATTTGGGTTTACACTTAGACAAGGCAATTTTTGATGGTGCCATGAGCCGTGTGAGACCAGTAGTGATGACTGCGCTGATGGCAGGGCTTGGCTTGATGCCAGCAGCTCTTTCCAGTGGTATAGGCTCTGAGACCCAGAAGCCATTGGCGGTAGTTGTGATCAGCGGACTCATTTCCGCAACATTGCTTACCCTGTTGGTATTGCCGGCCATTTACAAAATGTTCCACCGGTTTAGACATTTGCAGTATCTGAAGACGAATCCATAGCGATTTCTAGAAAACTTGATGAAGGTAGATAGGGATGCAATACGAAGATATGGACAAAGCTTTCGAGTAGATTTTGTAATTTGCTATACGAAAAATGTTTGCGGAATTGATCAACCAATAACAATCTATGCGTTTTTATTCTATCTGAACTGTGGCTAAACTCACTCCATACAGAAAAAAGAGGTGGACTTTAATTGCACTTGCTTTACTGACAGTCTGGGGAGGATTTGCTTTTCCCGAAAGTCATTATTCAGAACAGAAAACGTTTGTAAAATCACAGTCATCTCAAACTGAGATTTGCACAATTCTATGCGATGACGTTGAGGATTCAAACGATTACTCAACAGGAGTTCATATCTTCCAGAATGCAGTCTTGTTTCAGATTGCATTTCCTTCTTTGAGTTTCTCTCTTAAGAATTCTACCAATCAAAATGTTCATCAGGTTTATGCAAAAGTTTACCTTTTGCATCGACAACTTCTTATCTGAACACACCTGTATTTGCCAGGGCAACTTCAGGTCATCACTCTGCTAAGAATCAGGATGATAACGCAGAGCCATATAACCGCTTGAAAGCCGGCAATTACTGCGAATTGTAAATCAATTCTGTCTTCGAAGTACAATTTGAAGATGTTATACATGGTCGCACAATCCAATTTTATTAAACATGAAGATTATTAAACACGGAAAATTCATTTTGATTCTTTTGTTGCTCTTCCTGTCGATCAGTGAAATTTGCTTTGGTCAAGCGCCAAACAAAGTTCCCGACACGTTACGAGTTACTTTGACTGACGCTGAGCAATTATTTCTCCAAAAGAATTTGCTTCTACTTGCTGCAAAATATAATGTAGAGGCGCAACGCGCTTTTGTTCTTCAGACAAAACTTTATCCGAATCCCTATCTGACTTACACCAATGCAGTTTATAATTCAATAAACAAAAAGTATTTTGATGTAGGTCATCAAAGCGATAACACTCCCGGAATAAGTCAATTGATTCTTCTTGCAGGCAAAAGAAAAAAACAGGTTGGAATGGCTGAAACCGGCAGCCTTCTTGCAGAAGACAAATACCTGGATTTGCTTCGAACGTTAAAATTCACTTTACGGAGTGATTTCTTTTCCACGTACTATTTGCAGCAAACTGAAAAAGTATTTCTTAAAGAAATTGATGCCCTGAAAAAAATCTTATCCGCCTTCCAAAGCCAGTTGGATAAAGGGAATATTTCAAAAACGGAAGTGGTGCGTGTGCAGGCACAGTTATACGCATTGCAAAGCGAATACAACGACCTCAAAAACAGCATCAATGATAATGAGAGTGAAGTGCGAACTCTATTGGACTCACTAGGTATTTATGTTGTGCCTGTAATTGACACGACAAAAATAGAGTCGGCCGACCCATTGAAATATACGCTTAACAACTTACTTGATTCAGCATCCAAAAACAGAACCGACCTGAAACTTGCCAGGCACAGCCTTATGCTAAGCAATCAAAACCTAACGTATCAAAAATCTCTTGCTGTGCCGGACATTACGTTAGGTACGATGTTTACTCAGGCGTCAAATTTCATTCCTAATGAAATGGCCTATGCCTTTGGGCTCTCGGTGCCTCTATTTAATCGCAACCAGGGAAATATCAAGTCGGCAAAATTTCAAATTAAATCGTATGAGGCCAACTTAAAGAGCGTACAACTGCAGTATGAGGAAAATGTTTACAGGGCCTGGGAAAAAGCACTGACTCAATATAATTTATTCCAATCGTTTGATAAAAATTTTTCGCATCAGTTTGATCAACTCGCAAGATCCGTTTTGGACAATTACACCAAAAGAAACATCGGGCTTTTAGATTTTCTAAATTTTTATGAATCCTATAAGCAAAATACGGTGCAATTAAATTCTATACGCAGTGACTTAGCGAACTCGTATGAGAACATCAATTATATGACAGGGACAGATTTCTTCAACAAATAATAAAAAGGTCTTATGAAAAACGGTTTTATAAATAGATTATCGAACGTCAAGATTTTGCAATTGTGTCTTCTGGCATATAGTTTATTTGCTTCATCTTGGTTATTAGTTTCTTGTAGCAGTTCTCATTCTGATGACAAGAAAGAATTTGAAAAATATTGCGTTACTGATTCATTGTTTAAAACAATAACTCTCGACACTGTTAAAATGGAAAGCGTGTTGGGAGAACTTAGTTTGTCTGGAAAAATTTCTTTCAACGAAGTCAAAGTGGTGAAAGTGTACCCTCTTGCGAGTGGGCATGTGCAGGAGGTAAAAGTTACTCAGGGCGATTACGTGAATGCAGGTCAACTGCTCGCCTTATTGAAAAGCTCGGATGTAGCTGGCATCTTGAGCGATGCGGTTGCTGCGAAAAACGACTTGGCAATTTCAAAGAAAAACCTTCAGGTCGGTTCTGTTTTTGGATGCTGAATCAAGTAAGTTGTTAAGCGTATATTTC
>Ga0207155_1045_pt1 | contig 31058 bp, 22 predicted proteins | sample Alteio_BWMinHeat_26_FD_153515 | JGI IMG/M metagenome (GOLD analysis project Ga0207155, IMG submission 153515) | Enriched cells from forest soil in Barre Woods Harvard Forest LTER site, Petersham, Massachusetts, United States -... | ecosystem: Environmental > Terrestrial > Soil > Temperate forest >... | reverse complement strand
AGCGGCCATTTCTTGTTCAGAGTGAAATTGGCCGGCTTCAACAGAAACCCGTGTATTCGAGTGCCACCAGCGCCCTCCCAGGTCAGTTCCTCCGCCGGCTTAAGTCCAAAGCTCGCCATAAGCTCGTCGTTGGTCCGTGTAATCTTTGTTGGTGCGTGCCCCCCAAGTTCCACTCGATATATCTCGGCGGGCGAGGTCAGGCTCTGGCGGGTCAGGATGAGCGTCTTGCCGTCAGGCGTTACTTTCAGATCGTCGTTGAATCCGTCAGCCACTACTTTCTTGATCGGGCCGCCGCCGGTCGACACTTCGTAAACCGGTTGCCGACCCCGCTCTTCAGCCACAAAATAGATACTCTGGCTTCCGGGCGCGAAGACAAAGGTGCCCACCCATGAATCAAGTTCATCCGTTAACGATCTTGTCTGCCCGGTCTTGCGGTCATAAACCATCAGGCGCCACCGGTCGCTTTCAAAGCCTTGCTGCGCCTGGGCCCGGTACGCGATGTATCGACCATCCGGAGAATACTGCGGCGACAGATCATTGGCCGGGTTCTCTCCAGTCAATCGGTGCGGCTCCCCGCCTTCGACTGGGACTGTGAAAATATCGCCGTTCGTCGAAAGCGCCTCGAGCTTGTCGGTATTGCGAGCAAAGGCCAGCTCCTTCGAATCAGGCGAGAACCCATAGTCATCCGGTCCGCCCAGGCTGAACGGCGGCGCATCGTAGTCGCCGGGCGTCAAGTCACGCGCTCGCCCCCCGGATGCCGCAACTACGAAAATGTGTGTGCGCTGCCCATCTTTCCAGGAGTCCCAATGGCGGTACAGTAGTCTCGTTATGATCTTGGCCTTGACCTTGGATTCTTCAGATTGCTTGAGCCGCTTGGCGTTGCAGTCTTCGTCACCGCATTCTGGATAGACATCGGAAGTGAACGCGATCCACTTCCCATCCGGCGACCACACCGGGCCGTCGGCTCCCGCCGCGACGCTGGTGACCTTTCTAACCTCACCGCTCTGAACGTCCATCGCCCATATTTGGGCGGCGCTTACAAACGCTATTGTCTTGCCATCCGGTGACCAGCGCGGCGAGGCGGCCGACTGGGGACCGATGGTGAGCTGCCGGGGACTGCCCCCGTCGACCGATACAATGTAGACCTGGGCTGAGCGCTTGTTAGCGGATCTATCCGTATCGCTGATCGTATAGGCAAGCCACCGTCCATCCGGCGAAAGCTGTGGATCAGCCACTCTTCGGACCGACAACAGGTCGCTGATGGTGAACAGCTTGAAATTCTGCGTGCCGCGCAATTCGCCTGCGACTGTCGCAGCCGGCAAAGTAATTAGTGCGAAACCAATATAGAGAAACGCTCGCCTCATATAACCCTCCGAGGATGTCCTTCGAGGTTGACCTTTCGGTCCAGGAGCCGGGAAATCCCACCCCACCCGACAGTTGACTGGCTATTGGGAGTTAGCTCAAACAAATAATGCTATCAGCCTGAGCCTGCTATGGTCAATTGTTACAAAAGAACCTGCCTCGTGAAGTGAAATTCAGCAATCCTGATGCGGCGCAAGCTGGCAGATTGCGCACGATCCGCTCTCCCGGCACTCGCCTCACTGAGCCCAATGATTCAGCCAATCGATAATCAAATCTCTCTTTCTTGACATGCATCACGTTATACATTTAAGGTGGCGTGACCTATGCGAATCATTCCAGCAATCGATCTGAAAGGCGGCCAACTCGTTCGCCTCGTCCAGGGCCGCGAGGATAGCTCCACTGCCTACGACAAAGACCCGGTTCAGGTGGCTCTGCAATACGAGGCAGGCGGGGCTGGGTCGATTCATGTCGTCGATCTCGATGCCGCTTTCCGAGGCAGCTCATCAGGAAACCGCCGAATAATTCGTGATATCGTTCAGGCCGTCAAGATCCCGATACAGGTCGGGGGCGGCATCAGAAGCATCGCCGATATTGAAGACCTGATCCACAAAACCGGAGCCCGGCATGTGATATTAGGGACGTTGGCTGTCGAACACCCGGACGTCGTGGCCCAAGCGGTGACCATGTTCGGAGACTCCATCTTTGTCGGTATCGACGCTCGGGGCCTCGATGTTTCGGTCCGAGGCTGGACCCGCGCTGCCTCCCTCGACGCCCTTTCGCTCGCCCGCTCGATGGTAGACATTGGAATTCGACGGATCATATATACCGATATAACACGAGACGGAAAACTCGAAGGACCAAATTTCGAGATTACTCGGCTCATGGCGTGCGGCTCAGCAGCGAAGATTACGGCCTCGGGCGGCATCTCGTCGCTCAAAGACTTGGAAATGCTTGCCGCACTCGAGGTCGATGGCTGCGACTCCTGCATTGTCGGCAAAGCCATTTACGAAGGCCGCTTTACCGTCGAACAGGCAATCAAGAGTCTCGAGTCTTGAGTCAATCTGCCAGATTGCCCCCGATCCGGTCCTTTGTGAGGTCGCGTAACTCCCCAGCCGGTTCCCGAACTGCTTGATTGCTAATTCAGGTATAGACTATCTTCTTTGATGGGACTTGAAGCCGGCGAACTGAAACTCAAAACTGAAAACTCAAAACTATTCATGCTCGCTAAGCGCATAATTCCATGCCTTGACGTCGATAAAGGCCGAGTCGTCAAGGGAATCAAATTCGTCGAACTTGTAGATGCCGGCGACCCGGTCGAGCAGGCTAGGCGTTATGACAGAGAGGGTGCCGACGAGCTTGTCTTTCTGGATATAACTGCCTCCTCCGATAGCCGCGAAATCGTCCGTGAGATGGTGCGCCGCGTTGCCGACACCGTATTCATCCCTTTCACTGTCGGCGGCGGCATTCGATCCAGCGAAGACATCCGCTGGATTCTCGCCTCAGGTGCTGACAAAATATCTCTTAATACGGCAGCCATCGATAATCCCTCTCTGATCGGCGAAGGCGCTCGAGCATTTGGCTCCCAGGCTATTGTTGTAGCTATTGACGCCAGACGTGTGGTCCCCCAATCTCCCAAGTCCTTCGAGAAAGGCAGCCCTCCGAAACTACATGAGGAGGGCGGCTCTCCGAGGTGGGAAGTCTACACTCACGGCGGGCGGCGGCCCACAGGCATCGATGTCCTGGACTGGGCCGAACGCGCCGAAGGCCTTGGTGCCGGCGAAATCCTGCTGACTAGTATGGATGCGGACGGAACTCGCGATGGCTATGATATCGAGCTGACCCGGGCGGTCGCCGAGGCTGTCTCCATCCCGGTAATAGCGTCTGGTGGCGCCGGCACCCTCGAGCACCTCTACCAGGCGCTCTCCGAAGGCAAGGCCTCTGCCGTCCTGGCCGCTTCGATTTTTCATTTTGGCGAATTCAATATCGCTCACGCCAAGGACTTCCTTCGTGCCCGAGGTCTACCAATGAGGTAAGTCCGTAATTTCCCGTTTCTATGAACCATTCGGTTTCTATGAACCATTCGGTCAAATTCGACAGCAACGGCCTCGTCCCCGCCATCGTTCAAGATAGCGTGACTAGCCACGTCTTGATGCTCGCCTACGTGAATCGCGAATCGCTGGAAAAAATGAAAGAGACCGGTGAAACCTGGTTCTGGAGTCGCTCGCGCCAGTCCTTGTGGCACAAGGGCGAGACCTCCGGCAATACTCAGCGTGTTGTCTCAATATCGATTGATTGTGACAGCGATACTCTGCTCATAAAAGTCGAACCGCGCGGCCCAGCCTGTCACACCGGCGAGACTACCTGCTTCTTCCGCTCACTCGAATAGGCGCAGCCAGTTCTCTTTAACATTTGGTGTGGCTCTCATTGACGCCCGGTTGAAACCCGGGCGATCTCACATCGTGCGAATTCACCTAAACCGTTTCAACGGTTTTTCTCCGAGCCGCGTCCCGAAGCGCTCTTCCCTTGCTATTCCCCGCGAAAACGATACAGGTCCCTGGTACTTACCGTCGCTCCCAGCAGCCGCAGGTAAAAGAACAGTTGATACTTGTGATTGATGAGATGCTCCAGATTGCCGAGCAACAGCGTCAGGACCGGCTCGCCTTTGGGCACAAAAATCGTCGCCTCCAACTTACAGAGATCGGTGTCATCGACAACAGCAAAGCCCTCCTCAATGCACGACATATACTCACGCATTCGGGTCTGCGCCTCCGAGATTCCGCAGAAATGGTTTACCTTCAGGCCCCGCAGCCTGGCGAAATGGGCGAGCTTCTCATCATTTATCGAGTACAACAGCGCGCAAAACCCTGCCATGCAATCGAGCAGGTGGCCCAGCAGGTCGCCCATCCGCAAGAGATCGCCACCAATCCGCCCTCCAGACATCTCGCGCTCTAGCTCCATCGCCTCCGGCGAGGCGCTCTCTGTCTTTTCCTTCTGACAACGCTGGTCTCCAACTTCATGCGGTTGCGTCAGTATCTCGGGACGCCATTCAAGTGCTGAACTGGGAATGAGCGATATCAGGCTCTGAGCAAGACTGACTTGCTCTCTTACCTTTTCCAGCAAGATTGTAACTTTTGACCTTCCCGGTTTCACTGGCCATCATTATATCCGCGACCACCGCCTTCCGTAATATCTAATCTAACCGAGAACAGCACTGCCAGACTCTCTGAACTCCCGAAACTCTCCAAACTAATGAAATTGCCGGTATTATTGTAAAAGGCACCCTGCCCGGTTAAAATCGGAGTCGTCGTCATATTGATCTGAAAAGGGGATTATGCGGCTTTTCATAACAGGCGGGGCTGGGTTCATAGGTTCGAACTTCATCAAGTACACGGTTGAGACTCACCCCGAATACGAAATCATCAACTACGACAAGCTCACTTACGCCGGAAACCTCGACAATTTGAAGGATCTGGACGGCAGGCCCAACTACAAATTCATTCGCGGTGACATTTGCGACCGCCCGGCCGTCGACCGGGCGATCCCCGGTGCGAATGCTGTTATCAACTTCGCCGCCGAGTCGCATGTCGACCGCTCCATAGAAAGCGCTGCCGACTTTATCCAGGCCAACGTGGTTGGAACTCAGACGCTGCTGGATGCGGCTCGCGCGGCCGGTGTCGCCAGATTCGTCCAGATATCGACCGACGAAGTGATGGGCTCGTGCCGCGAAGGCGAATATTTCACCGAAATGTCGCCCCTTCGTCCCAATAGCCCCTATGCCGCGTCTAAGGCCGCTGCCGAGCACCTCGCGCGCGCCGCGATGGTCACTTTTGGATTGGACGTAGTCGTGACTCGCGCTTCAAACAACTACGGCCCTTACCAGTTCCCCGAAAAGCTGATACCTCTGATGATCGTAAATGCACTTGAGCACCGCGAGCTCCCCGTCTATGGCGACGGCATGAACGTCAGGGATTGGCTCTACGTTCGAGATTGCTGTAGCGCGATCGATGCCGTCTTTCACCGAGGCCGCACCGGCCAGGTGTATAACATCGGGTCCCGGGCCGAAAAGACAAATCTCGATGTCGTGCACAGCCTTCTTGATCTGCTCGGCAAGCCACATTCGCTAATAAAGTTTGTAAAAGACAGGCCTGGCCACGATCAAAGGTACGCCACCGATCCGACCCTGCTCGAGACCGAGTTGGGCTGGCGCCCCCAGGAGACCTTCGAAACCGGAATGACCAGGACGGTCCAGTGGTATCAGGACAATGCGGATTGGGTCGGGCGGGCCCGCTCCGGCTCCTATCGCGAATATTATGACCGCATGTATCACTGGCGGAGCCGGTGATTTTGCGCCGTCAGGGTCGGAAGAGCAGCCTCTGCTGACCATCGCCGGCGGCGATTTGTCGCACCTGCTTACTCCGATGTTGTGAGCACTGCCGAGTCGTGAGCATTAGCTAATTGATTCCACGATTCGCCTAACTAGTTATATTAGGTTGGGAAGGGGGCCTGACCCCGCTCGTTCCCCTGCAGCAGGCTCAGCACTGAGAGGCTTGTGACCCATCGAGCCTCATAGGACCACATGGCCTCAGACAGCACCAACAAAGTCCTCATCACAGGCGGCGGCGGATTGCTCGGTCGATCAGCCGCTGCCCGGTTCTCACAAAGCGGCTGGCATGTTGTATCCTTCTCCAAAGCTGATCTTGACATCAGCAACGAAGCTGCCGTCCTCGAGCTAATTGATCGAATCGAACCTGGCTTTGTGATCAACTGCGCGGCCGCTACCGACGTCGATCGCTGCGAGCGCGAGCCGGCCTGGGCCTATGAAGCAAACGAGCTAGGACCCTGCCTTTTGGCCCGCGCCTGCCGGAACCAGGGAGCAAGCCTGGTCCACATAAGCACTGATTACGTTTTCGACGGCGAGAAGGATGGGTTTTACACCCAGGACGATAAGCCAAATCCGCAAAGCGTTTATGCAAAGTCCAAGCTCGCGGGCGAGCTTGCCGTTATCGCCGAGCTTGGGGAACGCGCCTACATAGTCAGATCATCGTGGATCTTCGGAGCGGGCGGCAAAAACTTTGGCAGCCGTATTGTCGATTTTGCCCGGAGCGGCGCCAAACTCAAGGGAGTGATCGACCAGTTTTCGATTCCAACCTACGCACCGGATCTCGCGGCCAGGATTGTCGAGATCGCCCATCGCGGCGTCTCGGGCCTTTATCAAGTGACCAACACGGGTGCTGCGACCTGGATGGGGTTTGCCCGCATGGCACTCGACCTGGCTGGCCTCGGCAATGTCGAGATCTCACCGGTGACCCGGGCCGAGCTCGCCCAGCCGGCCCCGCGACCTCACAACTCGGCAATGCGGTGCGTGCTCTCAGAACAGCTCGGCTTCACGCCATTGCGTGCCTGGCAGGAAGCTCTCACCGAATTCATCCACCAATTGTGCCTCCCGGCGTCTCTTCAAAATACCACCGGCGGCACCTGGTTGGATCATTGAGACCAGCCTGCTACCCCGACCCGCAGCCCTCCATCGGATACCGGCGGCAGGCGGTTGGATCATCTAGCCAAGCCTAATCATGCCTTCCCACACTTGCGTCTCCTGGCCGCCAAATAGCATTGTTATCATCTAAGGGACAGTTTTCGTTCCGAAAGGATACATATGCGGAGAAGATCGCCGCCTCACTTCTTTGCTCGTCTGTTGTTTCTACTGTTACTAGTGATGTTTGGAGCGATTCTATTGGCTCCGTACGTCTCGCTGAATCACTTTAAGCCACAGATAGAGTCGACTCTCTCCGGCCAATTAGGCAGAAGGGTGACAGTCGGCAACGTTCATCTAAGTTTATCCAGAGGGCCGGCCCTTGTCATTGAGGATTTAAAAGCAAGCGAAGACCCCGCATTCGGTTCCGGCGATACCATCGAAGCAGGCACTGTAAGGGTAGGCCTTTCAGCCAAAGAGCTGGTCGGCGGCAATTTCGCTCCCAGTGATCTCCGTCTCTATGAACCTCACCTCACGTTCACCAGGAACTCCAGGGGAGCTTGGAGTTGGTCCACACTGGGGCAAACATCCACCCGGGCCAGGGTAGAGCAACCGAGCCCCGCTCCGGGCGCGGTCAGAGAAGATGTGAAGCAATTCGAATTGAGCCCTGAACCCGCGATGCTATCCTCTATTTCTTATTTGAAATCTGAAATCTCAAATCTGAGATCCGCTCCCTCATCACCCTTAGAGCCGGCCGCGTTCGTCAGCTCCGCCGGGGTCAGTACGCTAAAAAGCATCGAGCTGCTAAAAGCATCGGTCTCATTTGTCCAGGGCGAGCAGGATAAGTCAAAACAAACCATATTCAACGACCTCGACATCAGCATGACGCTCTCGCCCGACCTGACCCAGCCCCAGCACTCCACTCACGTTATCGGCAGCATCAACGCCGCCTCCGGCCAGACTGACGGCGCGGAATTCCTGACCGCCGATCTGCCTTTCGACCTGACCGCCGGTGTGGCCGATGTCGGAGGGTTTACCGTAACCGGCAAGGTTGGCCCCGGAGGCATAGAAACATCCGGCCCGGCTGCCAACGACTTCCAGAGCTCGATAACTATTAACGGCAACATCGCCCGCTTCGACGACATCCAGGCCAGCCTCTACGAGGGCCATTTGACTGGAGGCCTCCAGCTTGATCTCGCTGCTCCGCGCCCTCGATTCGGCGTCGAAGGCAATCTCAATAACGTCAATATCGACCAGTCTATTGGCAGCCTCTTCGGAGTCCCGGGCGTGGTTACCGGTCACATCACCGGCAATTTCAAGCTGATCGGATTGATGACCGATCTCCCCGACTCATTTCCTTCACTGAGCGGCGACGGCCAGCTCAGCTCGGATGACTTGTTCGTCTCGAATGTAAATCTCAGCGAGGAGGTCGCCAGGAGGCTCGGAGTGGCTCAGATCGGCAATATGGCTCCCGGCACTAACATCGGGCACATCGACCAGCAGTTTCGAATAACGGCGGGATCCATAACTATTGAGAACCTCCATTTGAAACAGCTTGACGGATTGGGCGACGCGACATCAGACCGAGCCACTATTGCCGTCACTTTCCCTGCCGGACGGCCCAGTATTCAGTTGGATTTTCCGGCAACTGTAACTCTCTCGCCTGAAGCTGCCGCTTCGGCAAAACAGGCCAGCCCTCTATTGGGATTGGCAGCGGCTTTGCTCGAGCGGTCGAATCAATTGAGCGTGCCCATTCACGTCACGGGCGATTTGTTGAAGCCGCAGGTTCTGGTGGACCTCCCCAGAATGCTGCAGTCTCTTGGACATTGAAATCCGATGTAGGACATCTGGATGTGGACATCTGGATGTAGGACAAGCTTCCAGCTTGTCTTCTGCTCATCTTATGAAGGCGACTATGAACGCGACAGATTTCGAAATGCGGCGCAGGGCTCGACCGGCGGTACCGCAAACTGTCAGTTTGGGTCTGTGGGTTCCCATCCACTGATTGACGGGGAGCCCGCCGTTTTTAGCGGGTAAGAGAGCGCGACCGTAAATTGGGAAACAAGGAGGACCAAATGGAACGTCGATCAACAGCAACACGGCTGATTGAATTCGTCCTGGCGATTGGCATCGCTGCCGCAACATTTGCTCCCGCCGGCTGTGTTACGAATCCTCCCGAAAACGCAAACAGCGCCATGGCAAATTCCAACACCGCGGCAGGCGCCGATGCGAATGGTCCCGCCAGCTCCCGTGAACCGATCTACGCCAAGGAACCCGATCAGTACAGCGAGACTATTTCGATCAACATCGAACCGGCTAAGATCGAGCAAGAGGGGCCCGACAAACCGGCCGTCGATAAACCAGCCGCCTCAGACAAGTCATCTCGATCGACAAAGCCCTCTAAACCGAATAAGCCATCAGGATCAGACAAGCCCACCGGATTAGCCACGCCCGCCGGATCGGACCAAAAAAACGAGGGCCTTCAATTCCAATTTGATTTCGCCAGGCTCGGCAATGACCGCAGAGGTTCCTTCCAGCTTCGGGGGCTAGGACAGGTCATATATCTTGAGCATTCCGGATTGAAGTACATCGTCCTGCCCGGCCGCGGCCAATACATCGAATTGGACCAGGCGACGCTCGGCCTCGAATTGCCCAAACTGAGCCTGATGACCCCGAGCGCTGTCGTCGAACACCTGAAGGAGACCGCCCACTATTACAAGCTTGATGCCGAGGATATCAACGGCCGTCCAGCCGTGAAATACCGCTTTACCGGAAAGATCGCTACCAACACCCAGGCCGGCGAAGTTGATACCGATAGCTCGGTATACTTGGACGAGACGACCGGCCTTCCGGTCCGAGCAGAAATAGTGGGTCATACGGCAGGCGGCGCCGGCGCCCGTGTCACGTTGCAAATGAGCAATGTCCAGTTGAATCCGGACCGCGCTTCCTTCGAGGTACCAATCGGTTTCAAGAAGGTCAGCTCCCAGGAGCTCCGCCAGCAAGTCAACTCCCTCGCCGACACGATGCGAATTGTCGCCCTCACTCTGACTCAGCAATTTACCCCAGCTCCTTCACCGACTCCATCCGCTCCCCCAACCACAGCCTCTCCGCCCCGATCTTCAGCACCTAAGCCTTAGGGAGGCCTCGTCGCAACCCGCTCGCCATTCATACGGCTGAAATCACCTCTGGCTTGGAGTGGATCGGCGGTACGGGGCGGCTCCCACCTCGGACAAAGGAACCAGATATCAATCAGCGGTGCGGTTTTGCAATAAGACGACGCGTGATCGCAACCAAATCAGCCCTGTCCGGGCGGCCCTTCGTGTTGCCGACCGGCGCTGGCACGCCGCCAGCGTATATTCCTTCTCGATCATCTGAGCACGATTTGGTATATCGAGAGTCAGTCAACTTCTGATGACCGAACACGGCCGCTCGCCCATAAATGCCGTGTTCAATAACTTAACCTGGCCGCTGCCTGCTCGCATCACTACCGAACGCCACTTCAGGCACAGCCGTTGCAGTCTATGGGCATATTCAATAAAGATGGCTGCCCGAAAGACTGCCGGCGTGAGTCGGCAACGAGTGAGCTCGCGACGCGTGAACCAGCGGCGTGCCGAGACTTGGGAGATGATCGTTATGGCGATAATCAGAAGAATTCGAGGACACATCTTACTCATAGGGTTCTTGATCGCGGCTGTTGTCGCGTCCGGTACCGCCCTTCTATTTGCACGATCCGAATCTAAGACCGAGACTGAAGCGCTGGTGCCGCTTGCCGCTCGTGTCGACAAGATAGATGGTACCGTAGGCATCGACCGCCAGTTTGACAGCACTCAGTCGAGCGCTCAGGCCGGCCATCAGGACAATCAAATCCAGGAGAGTCCTGATTGGACGGCACCGACCAGGAACGCGCCGGTTTCAGTCGGAGACCGGATCTACGTGCGCGATCGCTCCCATCTTGGAGTCGCATTCTCTGGCCGCAATTACGCCCGCCTCAACCCGAACACCGAACTTGACGTTCTGTCGCTCGCCGAACGCAGGACTCAGTTAGCTTTGCGCGAAGGCTCTGCTGTATTCGATGTTGGCGCGCTGGCTCCCGGCGAGTTGTGCGAAGTGGCGACTCCCTACGGCGCGGTCGACTTCGTCCGCCCGGGTCTATATCAAGTCGGAATCGATGACAGCGATGCCCTCGTTTCTGTGTTGAGTGGGCTGGCCCAGGTCGTCGGGCTTGGCGGCTCCGGGCAGTGCACTCGGGGACAGTTGTTGACGCTCAGGCCGCCCTCGAGCGGCGAGGCCCTCGTCTCTCAGATAGACCCTAATGTATGCGGCAGTATCGTCGACGACTATTACGGCTATCGCTATCCGGACACATATGATGGCCGCTACGACAACTACGACACTTACTTGAGTGATCCTTACTATTACGATCCCTACAGGCGTTCAGCGAGTTATCAGTACTGTCCGGATGAAGAGGACATCGCCGGCCTATCCGACCTGGACAGCTATGGCGATTGGAACAACGTCCAGGGCTACGGATACTGTTGGCATCCCCGCGTCAACGCCGGCTGGGTGCCTTATCAGGATGGCTATTGGTCCAATGACTACCCGCTTGGTTTAACCTGGGTTTCAAACGAATCGTGGGGTTGGGCGCCCTATCACTATGGCCGGTGGGCTTGCGTTAACCAGGATTGGTATTGGGTGCCGTCAGAGGCTATAGCAAGTCCATTTTATGCCCCGGCGCTCTGCGCCTTCGTCCCACTGCCGCAGTTTCAGCAGATCGGATGGTGCCCGCTAGGCCCTGGCGATCCGTATGTGCCCCGCTACTATGACGCGGCATTTCGCCCACAGTACATTGGGTCCTCAGTCGTTATCAACAGGTTTGTTAATACGACCCGTATAGTGAACTACAATGTTCCGGGAGCGGTCACCATCGTGGCTGCTTCCGGATTCGCTGGGGTGATAAGGCCGAATGGTGTGATCAGGGGAGACCAGCGGTCGATCTCGGAGACCAGGCCGGTTGTCGATCCTTTCACGGTTCCAACACTGCGCCAGGCCGCCATCAATACTACAGCGACGAGGCCCAGGGTCCAGGTTCCGGCAGCGGTTGCACAGCGAGCCTTTAATAAGCCGGTACTGACCAGCGATCCGCCGGCCCTTCCGAACGCGATCGCCAATTCCAGAATGGCGAATTCGCTGCAGGCACAGCCCGTGCCCAGGTCCGTCATTAAACAAAAGCTTCAGATCAACAACACGGGGCAAGTAGCTGCTACCCGCCAGCCCAACGGCCTTCCACTACGGGCTGCGGGGCCGGCAACAGGTAGCAGGACTGCTCAGTCCGCCCCGGCAAACCAGGCTGCGATCGACCAACAGCGGCAGGCGCAGATCAAGGCGCTGTCCCAGCGAGCCGCCCAGGGCGACAGGCCAGCCAGGCGTGAGCTGCGGCAGCTCCAGCAGCAAGCCACCGACCAGCAGCGCATGGAAGCTAAGACGGCGCGGCGCTCAGCCAATCAGCAATCAGCGGCTCAGCAACAGGCTACCCGGCAGCAAGCAGCCGACCAGGCAAAGGCTCAGCGAGCCCAGCAACAGGCCGTCCAAAGTGCGCAGCCGGGCGCTCAGCGCGAACAGAGATTGGCTGCCCGTCAGCAGCAGCAATCTCAGGCCCAGGCCCGTCAGCAGCAACAACAGGCGCAGCCTCAGCAGGCTGAGCAGCGGAGACAAGCACGACAGCAAGCTGCCCAACAGGACCAGATGCGCCAGCAACAGATGCAGCAGCAAAGGCAAGCCGCTCGTCAGCAGCAACAGGACCAGATGCGGCAGCAGCAGATGCAGCAACAAAGACAGGCTGCTCGTCAACAGCAACAGGACCAGATGCGGCAACAGCAGATGCAGCAACAAAGACTAGCCGCTCGTCAGCAGCAACAGGACCAGATGCGGCAACAGCAGATGCAGCAACAAAGACAAGCTGCTCGTCAGCAGCAACAGGACCAGATGCGCCAGCAGCAGATGCAGCAACAAAGACAAGCCGCTCGTCAACAGCAACCGGCGCCTCAATCTGGCGGCGGCCAGAGTAAGGCCGACCGGAAAGCTGCCAGGCGCCAGGGACAATAACGAGACCCGACGAACAGATTAGTTTCAGCGACAGAATTGCGGGGCGGACGGTTCAATGTGAGTGCCAGCCCCGCATTTCTCTATCGGAACCTTCAACTCTGCCATGCTAAGCTGTCAGCCCAACGCAGACTTACAGGCTACGATTTCTGGATGAAGAACCATCACGCTTCCAACCTTCAACCTGCAACTTTCAACCTGCAACTCTCCCCTGCTACCTTCGCCGTGCAATGCTCCCTGATGCAAGCAGTGGTGATCGGACTCCTCTTCTGCGGTACGTCCGCCTGGGCAGCGTGCCCACAATATCAGGGTCCTCCAATCGTTGCCCGCCAAAGCGAGGCTTCGCCCACTGGAAAGACTCTGTGGCTCAAAGCGAATGGCTCCTCCCAATCCGATGTGCCCATAACCTCAAAGCAATAGTGGTCCTATAAGAGGGACTTGTCCCCGCTCTTCAACCATGATCACCCTCCACTCCGATCGTCCCGAGGCCTCTAGTATAATATGCTCAGCGGGCAAACATCGTCGTTAATGACCTGGCCCTCTCGAGCGTGGAGCTGCCCCCGGCAACCGCCGTAGTAGCGCCAATCATTGTGGAATTGGGCGAACACCTCACAACGGGGCTCAATAAAGTTCAGGTCGCGCGAACAGAAAACCCCTCACCTATTAATGCGGTCGCCATTAGCAGCTACTATGTCCCGTGGGGCGGTTCCAGCGGGAGGACCGAAGAGGAATTCCTTGCTGGTGATACGCGGGCGCTCCGTCTCAGGGTCAATTACGACAGCACTGACCTCCGCGTCAACCAATGGGTCCGCTGCCAGGTGGAGGTGGAACGGATCGGGTTCAAAGGCTATGGCGTAATGCAGGCCGAGATCGGGCTGCCTCCGGGCGCTCAGGTGGACCCGAACTCCTTAACGAGGCCGGACGATGTCCAACCGGACCGAGTCGTCTTCTATACATCCGCTCAACCGGGTGGATCGCGCTTTGAATTCAGGTTCCGTGTCCGCTATCCGATCGAAGCCCTGACAGCTCCGTCCATTTTGTACGACTACTACAATCCGGAAAGCTGCGCCACCGTCGCGCCCGTCCGTCTTACGGTTCGTTAGTGCATTACTTCCGGAAACCCTAATAGACCTAAGAGCGTCGCCCTTGTTCGTGGAACGGATTCGGCACTAGAATACTTCGGCGGCGATTCAAGTTCCAAAGAGAATGATATGAACCAGACAGACCAAAGCCATCTCGAGCCGCGTCACACGGCCAGCCACGAGCAGGCCAGATACATGATAAAGTACGGAATTCCCCGAGCTTTATGGCTTAGCACCTGGTTGATGGTTTTCACAAGGCTGGAAAACCTTTGGCAGGGTTCGCCTCTTCGCTCGATTTCAGATATCAAATCTGTAACGATCATATGGGCCGTCTGTTTCCTTCCGTTTATGTTTGGCGAAATCGTTTTCTACCCAAGCCGCAGGCAACCGATGAGCCCCAAGGCAGTGCTCTGGTGGGAGAAAACCGTAGCGAAAGGGCGGCTGCGCTTCCTCGCGAGTAGGATGGGGGTTTGCGCAATTGCATGTGGGGCCTCCTGCGTTGTGATATGTTACCTGGCATTCGGCCCTCCGGTGCCCCCGCTCCGCGAAATAGCATCGAAAATGGCGCCATGGTTTCTCGTTGTTGTCCTGCTGTCTTTTCTATGCATAGATGGCGTCGGGCAGCGGAGCGCTACTCGACAACCCGTCTGCCCAAGGGTTTGGAACCGAGCCTTTGACCCAACTGGCCGTCAGCAAACGAGCACCGACGAACCCTCCGAACTCTGAAAGGTCCTTTGAATTCAACCTACAAACCATCTTGATGTCGGCAATGATGACCGCGCTCCTCGTCTGCACATCTGCCCTGCTCAAACCTGTCACGCTCGATGTACTGAAAACCTTGGTCGAAGCGCTCAAAACGGATTCCCGTCGCTCACAGAAGAGTCAAACACGCCGCCTGGCGCCCTGAAACCATGAAAATGACTCGTTAGAGCATTGTAGCGGCCACGGTTTCCCAAACGCAGACGAGAACAGAGGGCCAGTTGAACACCTTGCCGGGCCTGTTCAAAGCCGCCTGCTCAGTCTAAGGCAGTTAGGTCTAAGGACCTTTGTTTGACAGGATTATAGCCGTATTGTACGATGAAGCGAGTTAAAACCTCGTTTTTCTCACGTCGAGGTAGGAACACGATGAAGCAGTGCCCCTCGTGCAAACGCGAACTGAGTAATAACCTCACGCATTGCCCTTTCGACGGAGAGAGCCTTCAGCTCAAGGCACCCGTGGATGGCTTAATCGGCAAACTCCTGGACGATAAATACCGCCTGGATCAGAAAATCGGCGAGGGTGGGATGGGCACCGTTTATAGGGCCACACACGTCCAGATGGAGCATACCGTAGCGGTTAAAATACTTCATCCCCACCTGGCCTCTGACGGCGTGGCTATGGAACGCTTCCGCCGTGAGGCCCGTTCGGCCGCACAGATCCGTCACCCCAACGCAGTTGCGGTCACTGATTTCGGTGTCACCAAAGACGACGGAATCGCTTACCTCGTAATGGAGTTTCTGGAGGGGGAAGTTCTCCGCGCCAGGCTCGATCGAAAGAGACAGCTTGGTTACGACGAATCATTTCTCGTCATAGACCAGGCGTGCGCGGCCGTTCAAGCTGCACACTTAAAGGGCATCATTCACCGGGACCTTAAGCCGGACAATATATGGCTGGTTGAATCTGAGGGGCCATTCGAAAATGTCAAAGTTCTTGACTTCGGCATCGCCAAGTTGAGAGCAGCCAGTGACAATGTGAATTTGACCCAGAAGGGCATGATTCTCGGGACTCCTTATTACATGTCCCCCGAACAGGCTCGCGGTGAAGAGCTTGACGCTCGGTCTGATGTGTACAGCCTCGGAATTATCCTGTATGAAATGCTGACTGGCCAGGTCCCGTTCTCAGGCGAGACCGCGATGGCCGTAGTAGTCAAGCACGTCAACGAGCTCCCGCGGCCTCCGCACGAATTGCGAGCGAATATCCCGGAATATGTCGAAGAAGTGGTGTTGCGATCGCTCTCCAAGAAAAAGGAATCCAGGCAGGACAGCGCAAAGAGGCTCGCCCGCGAGCTCCAGACCGCTATGATCTCCTCAGGCATCCACCATAGCGTACAGCCGACGGAATCACTGGAGACATTCAACAGCGGCAATGTCAGTTTTGAGGGGAGTCAGCCAGGGGCGAGCGTAGGGACCGGGGACCCGACAAAGCCTTTCGTTGGGATCAGAGGTGCGGACAACGATACAAAGGCTTCCGATCCGGAAGCCACCGTTGCGATAGCGAGCGGGCGCCCTCGCCTGCTGGCAGACAAGCGAGGCGTGTCGGCCGACGCGACGGTTCCGGCGATCAGGGTCGCCACCACCCCAGAGGTTAGCCGCGGTTCGCAATTGGAGCCATCTATCACTTCGGGCGCGCCTTATAGGAGAATCGCGCTGTATTTGATCGCTGCCGCGGCCGTTGCAATCGTACTAGGCGTAGTGATCGCCATCGTAACTAGATCCAAGACAGATACGAGCGGCACCGGAACTCAGGCAGGAGGACCCCGTCTCCCTGGAACGCCATCCAAAATGGTTCTGGTTAAAGGTGGAACCTTTAAGATGGGCACCGCCGATCCCGACATAAAGTCCGGCGGCCCGATACACGATGTGGCATTTGGCGACTTCTACCTCGACAAGTTCGAAGTGACCAATGAGGATTACCAGCGTTTCGTCGCTGAGACGCAACGCGAGCCGCCGGCCGATTGGCCTGATGGCAACCTCGATCCCCACAAAGCCAAGCTTCCTGTCGTCAACGTTTCCTGGTTCGACGCCAAGGCTTACGCCGACTGGGCCGGGAAGCGCTTGCCCAACGAACAGGAGTGGGAATATGCAGCTCGCGGTAGCAAGGACTATCTATACCCGTGGGGAAATGACTGGTCACCCAAGTGCTCTAATTCTTTGGAAGATAACTTTGGACAACCGGTCGCCGTGGGGAGTTACGACCGCGGAGTCAGTTGGTGCGGCGTTTACGATCTGGCCGGCAATGTTGCCGAATGGGTCGTGGATGACTTTCAGCCCTATCCGGGATCGTCCGCTAAACCAGAACCTGGCTTCAAGGTCTTCCGCGGAGGATCGTTTAAGTCGCCGAAGAATTTCCTGGTAACGACCAGGCGGTGGTGGGACACTCCGATCCAAAAGTGGCCTTATCTCGGGTTCCGTTGCGCTCAGGACGTTCATAAATAAAACTCGAGCGGCCGGCTTGAAACGTGAGCTGCGGCCTGAAGAATCTAATGTGCAAAGGCATTGGCATTCGACGCTTTACACTGCGTAGTCTCTCGGGCGTGTTTGTCCTCTTTTTGCTGGGCTTTAGTACGAGCGGCCAAAATCGGCCTGTCCTGGATGAAGGCACAGTCAAAGAGGCCCCGCGCCGGCTGAGTAGCGTCAATCGAGCCGAACCGGGATCGGCAAAAGCATCCAGGCCAAATAACAGCGTATTATTTATCGAGACCGACCGGTCCGATGCCGAAGTGAAAATAAACGGAGTGTCCAAGGGAAAGGCAACCAAGGGCGAGCTCAAATTGGAACTCCCTACTGGACGGCGCTACAACGTAGAAGTAACTGCGGGACCTGACTGCGTCCCTTTGAAAGAAAGCATAGTCTTGAGCGCTCCACTTGTTTTCAAGGCGGTATTGCAATCGAAGTTCGGCGCGGTTAGGATCGGGCCGCGCTATCGAGATGGACGCGGGGAAGTTCAGCTCGATGGCCAGCCGATGTCTCCCGATCAAATGCAAGTCGATCAGGAGAGTGATCTGATCGTGATTAGCCGCCTCGCTCCGGGTATGCGAACAATCACTTACGACCACCCGGACTATGTCGTCGTCAAACACACCTTCAACATCTCGCCGGGCAGCGAGCTCACCTGGACTTTCCAGCCGGAGCTCGCTCAAGACGACCTCTCTATAGAATCGATTCCCGGCGCCAGCGTCTACGTTGATGGCAAGCACTACGGTGAAACCGCTGGCGACGGCAAGCTCAAGATTGCTGTTCCCCTTGGCCGATACGAGGCTAAGCTCGAAAAATACGGATTCTCGCCTTACAAAAGCGAATTCGATTTCAAGTTTCGAGAGCCGGTGACGATAAAACGCATGCTTACCCCTTTGCCGAACTCGGCGGAATTTCATGAGTACTTCAACATTCCGGGGGCCTTTAAGAACACCTGGGCCCTTCCTGCATCGGGATGGAGCATAGAAAAAAGCCGCCTGCGCCTGGCAAACTGCCCCGACCTTATCTATCCGAAGGCTTTTAATTACAACGACTGCACGATGGCCTTCCACTTGAAACTCGATAACACCGTCGGGGCGGCCTGGGTGGTCCGAGCTAAAGATCCACGCAATTACTATCTGTTCTATATGACCGGCCCCGATGCGCCGATTCCTAACAGCTTCCTCACTTATATCGTTCGCGATGGTAAGCTCGACCCATCTAAGCCCGACGATTCTGTTCCGCTACTCTTCCGTCTGGAGGCGGGTGGAGAGTACTCGATTGAGATCACAGCCGCGAAAAACCAGATTGAGAATTTCATAACTCCAACCACCTCTGGAAGACGGTTCCCCACTGGTGTCTTCAAGGACAACGATAATTCCTTTCCGTATGGCACTATCGGATTTCGAACGGTCGGCTCGGAGCGATTCTCGGTTAGCGAGCTCTTCGTCCGGCCACCTGAGGTTAAACCGGCTTCGGCCGGTTCGCGACAGGTCACAAGCTGGATATTGGTACCTTTAACATCGCACATTCCGATTTCCTTGGCGCTCAATACATTTGAAACACCACTAACGGTTGGCACGGAGGACTTATGGCTCCGCCAATGAAAGAGTCCGATCTGGAAGTCCTGGTATCGGTTTTTGCCAGGACCGACACTGGCCTAAAGCGTCCCGGCAACGAAGACGCCTTCATAGTCGCCGATCTTACTTCCGGCAACATTGGCCTCAGTCCCGATGTAAGCACACACCACATTGGTGAGCGCGGAAGCTTGATGGTGGTAGCAGACGGTATGGGCGGCGCGGCAGCCGGTGAAGTCGCCAGCGAAATGGCCGTAAAGACCGTCCGCGAAGTGCTCATATCTTCACCTCCCGCCCCTGGGATTTGCCAGCAACTCACCAGGGCCGTCGAAATTGCCAATGAGCGCATTTGGAATTACGCCGAGCAGAACCAGAAGCTGTCCGGCATGGGCGCTACATTGACGGCCGTTCTCGTGCAGTCGAAATACGCATACATTGCTCAAGTCGGCGATTCCCGCGCTTATCTTGCCCGCGGGAATCAGATAAAACAGCTCACCAAGGATCAATCGTGGGCACAGGCGCTGATAGATGCAGGCGCGATTCAGCCCGACCAGGCTTCCACGGTCGCTCAAAATGTCATCATGCAGGCGCTGGGGACCAGCCCCACAATACAGGTGGCGATGACCATGGTTGAGCTGTTCAAGAATGATCTCCTGATACTTTGTAGCGATGGATTGTCTAACAAGCTCAGCGCCGGCGAAATACGAGACATCGCTCAGAAAGAACAGAATCTCGCCTCCGCCTGCGCTGGTCTCATAGGACTGGCGAACGAACGCGGCGGCGATGACAACATTACCGTTATCGTTGCCCGTTTTGATGGGGAAGAGCTCCATTCAGCCGCCGATAGCAATTCAATAACGGGAAGCTTTAAGGTCCTGGACCATGGCTGCTTCGGCGGGGATCTTTCCACGCTGAGTGATAGGTTCAAAGCACTGGCGCTAAATCCCGACGAGCAAGGTGCTGCCTCGACAACTCTGGTGCTCAGTCGCATGCAGAGAGAGGCGTCCGGACCGCCCGCGCGTGTGACGCTAGACGCTTCGCGCCCAACCTCGATCCAAAACGCAGAGCCTTCGAACCAGGAGACTGTGGCATCGGTCGGGCAAGTTAACTACCTCATATGGGCCCTTGCTCTATTCGTGGGGTTGCTCCTTTTGGCCGCGGCAGCCTATTTTGTCTCAGTCTATATTCTGAAAGCGACCCATTAGGAGCAACGTCAGTTCTGCGGTCCTCAGTGGCTATCCTGAGAACCCTATAGACACCCGCACGATTAATCTGGCGCCGGTCCATCGCCGGCATGCCTGTTCTCTCTTGCATCGGCTTACTGCCTTGGATAATCTGAACTTGATTGTTGGCTCCTATGCATGAACTGGGAGGAATTTGATCATGCTTCCCGCGAGACAATTGGGCTGTAGACACGCATTAGTCTCTTTGGCCGCGCTGCTTGCGTTGTATATCGCCCATACCCCTGGGGCGAAGGGCCAAACAACCTCCGGCACGATCAGCGGTCAGGTATTTGACGAAGCCGGCAAAGGGTTTCCGGATACGAAAGTCGTCATCGTCAACGAGTTGAATTCAAATACCCGGGCCATCCTTACAGACCAGCAGGGTATCTATACCTTCTATTTCCTCAGCCCGGGCCTCTACACTATCACGGCCTCGCACGAGGGATATACTGGCAACACCGTAACTCATTTCGAGGTCCCCCTCAATGTCATCACCCCAATTAGGCCCCCGGATATTACGTTGCGGCCTGCCGGCATCAGTACTACAACCGCGCCGCAACCAGCTCGGGCATCGCCTGGCAGCTCAGAAGGGGCACCAGCCATCACCACAACCGATGCAACCCGCCGCGGCAACTTTGTCGGGTTTCAGCTCGAATCGCTCCCCCTTGGGGGACTCACCGACATGCGCACCTTTGACGAGCTGGCTTTCTTGCTTCCAGGTGTGTCGCCGCCTCCGTATACTCCTGGCGTCCGGGGCCCCGGTGTCGGCTTCGGCATAGGCACGGCTGGTGAATTCTCGGTCAACGGCATGCGCGCGCGCTCCAACAACTTTACGGTGGATGGATCGGACAATAATGACCCTGATGTCGGCGTCCGGCGCCAGGGTTTCGTCGCACGCGTACCACAGTCAATCGAGTCGATAAACGAATTCGAGATCTCCACATCGTTGTGGGACAGCGAGTTGGGACGCAACTTCGGCTCCCAGGTCAACGCTGTATCCAGGGATGGGGGCAATCAGTATCACGGCCAGGCCTACGGCTTCTTCACCGACTCCAGACTGAACGCCCGCAATTTTTTTGACTATACGGATGGGCCTTCGCACAGGAAGGACCCGTTTACCCGCTCCCAAGAGGGCTTTGTCATCGGAGGCCCGATTGCCGGCAATACCACGCAGTTTTTTGGGAGCTTCGAGCACCTGGACATTCACAACTCGAGCGAGCAGCATTTCGCAACCCCCACACAACAGGAGACGCGATTTCTCGGTCTGCCCAGGTTCGCGGTTTTGAAACCATTCTCGGCGGCGGCCGTAAACCAGTTCTTCAGCACCGATCGGGGCGCAACTCCCCTCGGCGCCAACATGCTCTCTTTCTACCCCTTGCCTAACAACCCTGGCGGCCCCTATGGACTAAATACATTCACACAAGTCCTTCCTGCCGACGGAAGGGGAGACCTTTTCTCCATAAAGGTTACGCATCAATTTGGTCAGAAGACCACCGTCTCAGCAAGATACAACTTTACCGACGACGACCGCGTTCTCCCGGCGATCAACCGGGCAATCAACTCCACGACCAGGGCTTCCACGCGGACACAAGATCTGTCGTTGATCGTGGATAGCCAGCTCGGCTTGAGGTTCTTTAACAATGCTCGATTCTCTTACGGGCGCACAAGGCTTGGCTTCGCCGAATTGTCGAACAGCCCCTTGCTGTTCTCGGCAAGCTCTACAACCCAGGTTGGCTTACCTGGAGGCGGCCAGCAAGCCATTGTGTCCAATACGTTTCCTATCGGGGAGCTTTCAATCGAGCCTTTTAGTCCCGTCGGCGTCAACGCGTTTACTTTTCCGCAGGCCCGCGCCAACAACACCTTCCAGTATGCCGATACCGTTTCTCGCCCGGTGGGGTCACATTCGATTAAATTCGGCGGCGATATCCGCCGTGTGCAGCTTAACAGCCTGCTCGACCGCAACTTTCGCCCACAGGTGGTGTATGGCGATGCCCTTCTCAGGACAGGTACGCTCAGTGCTGTCGCCGATCCCAACAACCCATTCAAGTTCACGCCAGAGTCCAATCAGATTCTTTCAGGCGTGCAACTCGCGACCCTTGGGTTGCCATCCTCGATCTTTCAGACCATAACTGCCGGTGCCCCGAATTCGACGATTGCCCTGCGATTCACCGAATACAACTTTTTCTTTAACGACAACTGGCGGGTCCGCAAGAATTTTGCCCTGGATTATGGCCTGCGATACGAATACAGCACCGTCCCCCACGACGCCAATAATCGAATAGAGCAAGCCTTGAGCCTCGCTAATCTGCCCGCCGCTGGTGGGTCGCCCGCTGATACGCCAGCCCGAACGATAGCGTTTAACGAAGCCGTTGCTGCCTATCGCACGGTTCTGGCCGGCCGCACCCAGATCTATGAACCCGATCGCAATAATCTCGGCCCGCACTTCGGGTTTGCCTGGGATCCGTGGTCCGATGGAAAGACCTCCGTCCGTGGTGGATATGGAGTTTATTACGATGCGATACTTGGGGCTGTTGTTAGCCAGTCTCGCAACGTATTCCCTAACCAGATCCCAATCAACGTCGAACCGGGGTTCGCGGGCTTCGATGTATTTGTGCTAAACAGCCCAGGTTCCCTCATCCTTAATAACGGTGCTCGAGGACCGATAGCGCCCATTCCATTCATAGCGCCTGGCGCCCTGAATCAGCTTGGCGGGACTTCCGCTGATTTTGTGGCGCTGATAGGGGCCCTCCTCATTCAGAACAGGAATGGCGGCGGCCTGGCGTTTACCCTCCCCGATAAGAACCTGCGTACGCCTTATGCGCAGGAATGGCACCTGACACTGGAGCGCGAAATATCTCGAGACTTCTCTGTTTCGGCCGCATATGTTGGCAGCAAGGGCACCAAGCTGACCCGGCTGACGACGCCGAATCTCGGACCAAATGTGACACCTTCGATACTCCTGGCAACGAAGTTCACTAATTTTCCGCCGGGATTCAATTCACCGCCGCTGGTGCTGGCCGATTGCGGCTTGCAGCAAAACGGCAAATGCAGCGTAGAACCCGGCCGGCCCAATCCATTTCTGGGCGCTTACCAGATATTCGAGGACTCGGCCAGCTCTAACTATCATTCCCTCCAGGTTGCCGCAGGCAAACGTTACTCCAGCGGATACTCCTTCACCGTATCCTACAGCTGGTCCCACGCCATAGACGACGTATCGGACGTATTTCCAATCGCTGGAGCCCCGATTCTTCCCCAGGATTCCTTCAATCTCCGGCTCGAGCGTGCTAGCGCCAACTTCGACATCCGGCAGCGATTCGTGGCCTCCTTGATCTGGGATCTTCCGTTCTATAAAGACTCCGGCGCCGGAGTCGCCCGCTGGCTTGGCGGCTGGCAACTCACCGGCATCTTTCAAGCCAATACGGGCCAGCCATTCACTCTGAATGTCCCGGTCGATGCAAATTTCGACGGAAATCTCACCGATCGCCCCTCAACCACTAACGGCCTGACTTTTACTGGCGGACACAACAGGCAGCGGGTGGCGGTGGCTCCAGGAAGTCCGATCGATTCATTTTTTGTGCTCGGACGGGATGGCGCTGTCGGCCGCAACACGGCAAGAGGCGATAGCTTCGTCAATTTGGACCTGGCGCTGGTCAAGATGTTCGGCATCACTGAGAGGCAGAAGCTCAACTTTCGAGCGGAATTCTTCAACGCACTGAATCGAGCGAATTTCGGACTTCCAAGCGGCGTAATCGGCGCGCCCGGCTTTGGATCCGCCGTCGAAACAGCCAACCCGGCCCGCTTAATTCAGTTTGCATTGAAGTACAACTTTTGACCATCCACTTGCGCCGCTGCGGCCAATTGCAGGCCGCCGCCGGAGCGCTTGAAACGCAGTTTTCGAGGTTTCGCAAGTGCAATGCGGCCGAACTTAATCCGGACCTCCGCCCCCAACCGTATACATCTGGTAGGGCCGTTCCTACTAAGCTGTAGGTGCAAAAGGGAAGGATCATATGGGAGCTGGCGGAATGCGTCGCTCAGGGGCATTTCGCCTGGAGAAACGGTGACAATACAGTGTAAAGAATTCCGACGGATCCCTATCTAATCAATACAGCTACACCAGGCCCTCGACACTAATAATTCGACCGCCTGAAAGAGGGAGCAAACTAAGTCCTCCGATTGAAGGGACAAGCACTACTATGGAACCTCTCACCACCGATCTATTGGGACGACCGTTGAGCCAGTTGCGAGAATCTCGTGACCCGATAATATGGCTAGTTGGGGGTGAATAATGACCGGTCCATTTGGCTTTCAAAGGAAATCTGCTCGACGGGCGGCACTGCGCAGGTTATGGCTGCGAAGCCGTCCATTGCTGGTCGCGCTCGCGTTAATATCGGGATCATTCAATCAAACAAGCCGCGCCCGAATCGCCAGTTCGGCGCCAGGTGAGCCGAGCCCCGCAGATAGCCGTGTGCCCACGACAAAACTAGGGCCTGTCGGTGCCGTCCGCATGCAAATGCCCGAACCACATCGAGCCAACAAGGCCATCATCGGCACCTTCACCCCTCTGAAGGTCGGGCGGCCAATCACTGAGGAAACGGCTGCACCCGGCCGCCTGAGCGATACCGTCAGCGCGCGTCCAGTGGAGGGCGGTGACCGGCGAATCAAACTCGGGGAAGGCCGCGATGTTATGGCGGTGTTCACAGGTCCCCAGGAACTCACCCAATCCTTGGAACGGGACCAGGCGATCCCATTGTCCATAGCTTCCGGCGACCTCGACGGAGATGGTGTTTCCGATCTGGCCTGCGGCTATTCGATCCCCGGAAGCGGCGGAGCGGTAGCCATATATCGCGGCAACCAGAGCGTGATGTATGGACCGATTTCACGAGGCAATGGCCTTGACTCACCCTTCCTCCCCTCGGCTACAGTCTTGGCCACGCCGTCTCTGCCGGATTTCATCGCCATTGGCGACTTCGACGCCGACGGCCATCAGGACCTGGTTGTCGCCACTCTCGGCCTCAACAAGCTCTACTTTCTCAGGGGCACCAGCACAGGAGAATTCCAGCCGCCAGAAGAAGTAACCCTCCAGGGAAGTGTGACTACGATGATTACCGGCGACCTCAACCGGCGCGACGGCTTGACGGATATCGCTGTTGGAGTCACCTCCCCCAATGGACCCCAGTTGCTAGTATTCGAGGGGCCTGGCGGCGCAATGACCGCGACGCCCGAAGTGCTTGACCTGCCGGCGCCCGCTTCTGCTCTGGCCCTGGGCCAGCTCGACGACGAATATCCCATTGACATTGCCGTCGCCGCGGGGCGGCGCTTGATCGTGATCCACGGAAGAGACCGAAAGCTTTCTCTGGACGCCCCGCAGCGGGCGGAAGTGAAGCCTGCTGTCATCGACCGCTATCCTCTGGCTTACGAGGCCAGGTCCCTGGTGATCGGCGATTTCACAGGCAAGCAGCGAGACCAGATCGCTTTGCTCGCCCAGGACGGCGCCACGCACATTTGGGACAGATCCCGGGCTTCGAGCCGCGACAAATGGACTGAAGTGAGTAACCCTATCAGTTCACTCGCCTCGTCCCCCGCTGGCGGAATTCTCAGCGCTCCGGTTTCCGGGGCTCCCTGTGACAACCTCGTCCGATTGGATTCCGCCGGGAAGAGAATGGGCGTATTCGCGCTGGATGGCAGGTCAGCGGGCCCCCTCTCATTTGAGGTCGATGGAAGCCCGATAGCCGCCCTGCCGATGAGGCTCAACTCGGACGGGATTCGGGATCTCGTTCTGTTGCGTAGCGGCCGCGCCTCCCTAATGGTAATCCGGACCGAAGCCAACCAATTCACGGTCGGCAACACCGCGGACGGGGGCGGTGGCTCACTGCGCCAGGCGATCCTGGACGCAAATTCGGCCGGAGGGCCCGCCAACATTAGCTTCGCTGTTGGTGGAACAGCGCCGCCGGTCATAAGCCCTGGCAGCCAGTTGCCAACCGTCAACGTGCCCGTAACGATCGACGGCGGGACTGAACCGAACTTTGGCTTTGCCGTGCTGGATGGCGGAGGCGCCGGCGCCGGAGCAATCGGGATGGTCCTGGCTGGCGGAAACTCACTGATACGCGGCCTGGTTATCCACAGCTTCCAGGGGGTTGTCGATGGGACCGGTACGCTCCACGGCGGATTCGGGGTCTCACTCAATGGGAACGGGAACTATACGATAGAAAGTTGCTTCGTCGGCACCAACTCATCGGGCCAGAACTCTCAAGGAAATGGGCTTGGAGTACTCATCTCCTCGAACAACAACTTGATCGGGGGCACCGCTCAGGGAACCGGGAACCTGATTTCGGGAAACTCATTCAGGGGAATTGGAGTGGGCTCCACCGTAAACAATCTGATAACCGGCAACTTCATAGGAACTGATTCAAGAGGCGCATTTGCCCTCCCAAACGCCGGCGAAGGTGTATTTCTGAATGCGTCAACAAACAATACGATCAGCAATAACTTGATCTCGGGGAACAAAACCTTTGGTGTCGAACTGGTCAATGGCGCCTCGGCTAATTTAATCGGCGGTAACTTCATCGGCACCGACGTGAACGGTATTCTAGGGATCGGCAACTCTAATTTCGGCGTCGAGATCTTGGGTTCTCCAAACAACGGCGTCGGCGGCGCCAGCCCGCAGCAGCGCAACGTCATTTCGGGCAACCAGGCAGGCGGCATAACGATCGCGGCTAGCGGCGCTACCGGCAACCTTGTTCAAGGAAACCTTATCGGCACCAACAGAGCCGGAAGTGCGGCGGTGGGAAACATCGCCTTCGGAGTATTCGTCGGCGCCTCCAATAATACCGTGGGGGGCGCAGTTACCAATTCTGGCAATCTCATTTCTGGCACCGCGGCCGGTCCTGACGGGGTCTCGTTAAACCTGGGAATCGAGGGCGCCGGCACTTTTGGAAGCAACCAGGTGATGGGCAATCTTATCGGCACCGATATAAACGGCACGATTGCGCTGGGCGCAACCCAGTTTGGCCTCGCCATCGATCAATCTCCTAACAATACGGTGGGGGGTACACAACCAGGCACCGGGAATCTGGTGTCTGGCCACACGTTCGACGGCATAGTCGTCGCTAACGCGAGTTCTACCGGAAACCTTATCGAGGGCAACTTCGTTGGCACCGACATAACAGGAAAGCTCTGCATTCCAAATAAAGCCTTCGGCCTGGTTGTAACCAACGCGCCAGGAAACACCGTCACCGGAAACCTGGTTTCCTGTAATGGCCAAGACGTGGCCGGAACCACAACCACTCCTATGGGAGGCGTGGGCATCGGCAGTCTCTTCCTCGGGTCGTTTGGGGATTCCAGCACTTTGCTGAAAGGCAACTTCATTGGCGTCGACGCAACGTTGAACGCGCCCCTCGGCAATCATGGAGATGGCGTTTTTGTCGAGAACGACTCGATAAACAACCAGATCATAGGAAACCAGATCGCGTTCAATCAGGGTGCCGGAATAAGGATTCCGGATGATCCATCGGCCCCAAGCATCACGAGGAAGCCGGCGGTCCAGATCACAATAACCGGCAACCTGATCTACTCGAATGGCGGCCTTGCGATTGACCTCGGTCCGCTTGGGCCAACGCCTAACCCACACAACGTGCAAGACGGCGCCAACCATCATCAGAACTTTCCCCTGGTGAATTCCGCTACTGTCGGCGCGGGAACCGTGAAAGGCCTGGTGCCGACCGCTGCCACGATATCCGTTTCAGGAGCGATGAGTGCCTCGCCGAACACCACCTACTCCCTCGAATTCTTTCTAGGGGGGTCTTGCGACTCGGGCCAGGGACATGAATTCGTCGGCACGATTCCGGCGCTACTCGGTAGCGGGAACGTCTCGACCGATGGCTCGGGGAACGCCAGCTACACATTTACATTTCCTGTTCCTGCTTCCAGCACCGTCTCCAATGGATTCGTGAATGCCACCGCCACTGATCCCGTGGGGAATACCTCTGAGTTCTCACTCTGCGCTCCGGTTTCAGGTTCCATACCCGCGGGCCCGGTGGTCGGTTCGGTACAGGGGGCAGGCAAGAACCTTCTGGTCATGGGTCAGAACTTTGACTCAGGAGCTGTTATCCTGGAGAATAGTAATCCCCAGCGCACGCTCCATGATGATCAAAACCCATCCACAACGCTGATCGGCAAAAAGGTGAACAAGAACATCACTCCGGGAAGCACTGTTACTATACAGGTGCAGAACTCCGACGGTTCGCTATCGAACAGCGTCAACTACACTCGGTGATACCGTTTGGGTGTCGGGCCTCCGCTATTCCCCAAACATCAAGAACAATAGTGGTCAGGAAGTGAGGGACTTGTCCCCGCTCCCTGGCCATTGTCCCCTCCTACTCAAATCTTCCCCAAACCTTTAAGAACAATAGTGGTCAGGAGGGACTTGTCCCCGCTCCCCAACCATGATCCCCTCTACTCTGAGCTACCCTCAACCTTTATTAGGAGTAATTGGCTCCTCTATCTTCATAATAGGTTCAAGTCCCCAAGGGTTTTTGCCATCGCAATGGGATCATTTTTCCGTGATCTCTTTCAATCTCCCGCCAGCAAGTACGAACTGAGCAGTCCCTTTCTTACTTGGGCAGCAACTGGGGTCGCTCGGCAAATACTCCATCGTATCAAAGAGGATCTTTCCATTCTCGATCGACTTTAGCTTCAGGTCTCGGTTGTTCTTGCCGCCGATCTCGCGATGCGTCGAGTACGTATACTTGCCGTTCTGATTGAGGAACACTGCGAGGAATAAGATGTAATTGTTGCTTCTTCTCATGCCCTCAATCGTATACTGAACGGCCAGATCCTGGCTGCCGTCGGAATTCAAATCGCCGAGAACTATCTTCCTGGCCTCGAGGTATTCGCTGCCACCAAGTTTTCTGGCTTGCGCTCGTATGAACTGATTGACGGCTTGTTCGCTCTCCGGGCTCTGCCCGCCAGGCGCCCGGAGGTGTCCAGATATGGAGATCAGCGCAATCAAGAGAATCAGAGGTCGAATGAAGTTCATTGAAAAACACCCTTTCAGATCAACAATTGTGAGCACCTAGGGTAGCACACAGCAAGCCCGTGCGGCAGCCAATATGCCGGCTGGCCGAGATTCTCCCATAAGGGCGGGCGCTGAAACATTCGCGGAGTTTACTGGAGTTCAACTTATGGCCGGCGCGCTGGGCGAGCGCGTAAAAACCGATTGGCTTGGGAAACCGCTATAGCGTGCTCCACACCGAGAGCGCGGCCGGGGCAGCTCTTGCTGTGCGTCACCTCGCGGAGACGAGCCCCTTGACTCTCGTTAACTCATCGATCCTGTCTTCGAGCCTCTTCACCGATTCAGGCGTGCCGTAATAATCGACCACGGTCTTTGTCTTGCCGTCCATCGTCACTGTAATTGTGGTGGTCGGGTGATCAGTTACCGACGTCTCTACGCCGTCCTTGAGTACGGTTCTATAACTGTCCTTTAGCGAAAAGAAGTGGACGGCGCGGATCTCGCTGATAAGTGCGTTGATCTGGTCGATCGGTATCACGTATCGGCGCTTTCCTTTCACTTTCACAAACTCGATGCCTTCGTATTCGACTGTGCTGTTGCTCGAGAGCGCAGTAGAGTAGACGGGACAGGAACCGAGGCAAGCCCCGCGCGTCATTGTGAGCGCGAAACCGCGAACGTCGCCGGTAACATCGCCGGCCTGGGCGTGGATCGGAGCAGTAACAGCCAACGCGAAGATCGCGAGTAAAGCCAGTATCAGCCGAATGCAACTCATCATGTCTCGCCTCAACAATTCTCGTGGAAAGCCAGGGCCTCGACGTCTGGCATCGCCGGGCTCAATGTGGACTACGGCCAAGAGCCGACCCCATGATGATATCCGAAAGTGACCATCCTGTCTTCAGTTTCCGAATGAGGCGAGCGAAATAATGTGAGGACCTGAACGCAGTCCCGGGCGCGCGGGGAGATTCAACGACCACAATCCGCCAATTCAGGCTACGGCCTAAATCGGTGCTCGAACAGTTTCGCCAGGCAGCGCGGCGAGACCCCTAAGAGCCAGCGAACATCCATCTCCGAATCTCAAGGCGGCATCGATTTTGTTGTCCTCGGCCGACGACCAGGCGAGCCCTGCGATTTTCGTTCTCAACCAGTCCTCCTACCTTCAGAGAGATCCGTGCACCAGCTGTTTAACCTGGCCCGATCGACTCCATACCCTCACCATATACTTCAAAGGCGCAGATTCCACAATCATGTCACAATCATGCCACTGAATTGCTTGACAAGACGATAGATTTGGTATATACTGGGAATGTATGAACGCGGTCGAACCCTACAAATATGCGCTAACAGGCGGCCCAATGCCCTTCGTCTGTTCGGGCAGCGCCCTTCGGCACGGCCTACTGGCGCAGGCCGGTAGAGCCCGCTCGGATTACGGCAAAAGGCCTTACCAGGGAACTCTATTCTTCTCTACTCTATGTCTACCTTTCTCTACCCTTCTCTACTTTTCAGGCCTAGTCTATTCCATTGTTCGTCCGCTGTATTCGGCTCCTGCTCTACTTTATTCGATCATCGGTCTACGCTATCCAATTCTTTGTCTATCTCTCGATGAAGCTTCTCGTCCCTTCAGAATAAAGGCCTCGGCCGGCGCCGCACTACAAAACGAGACAGAGGTGAAAGGCCAATCGACTCTGATATTCGCGGCTGCCGAGCCTGCAACTGGATTCAGCGAACGGTCACGCTTGGTCGGCCGGCCTTGCCGGAATGTATCCCGCGAAGAAGTCAATGTCTATCAATATTTCAGAGCGCGCCCCGAACGCGACCCCGCGAAAAGGTCAATGTTTAACAATGTATCAGCGAGGCCCGTGGATCCTGCCCGTGAAAACTCAACGTTTACCAATGTTGTGCCGGTCCTCGCGAATCCAACTCGAGAGAGCTCACTCTTTACCACTGTTTTAGATCGCGGGCCCCAAGCAGCGCCGCGAAAAACTCACTGTTTCTCACTGTTTTACTGTGCTGTCCGCGCATGGAATC
>Ga0207155_1043_pt1 | contig 31265 bp, 40 predicted proteins | sample Alteio_BWMinHeat_26_FD_153515 | JGI IMG/M metagenome (GOLD analysis project Ga0207155, IMG submission 153515) | Enriched cells from forest soil in Barre Woods Harvard Forest LTER site, Petersham, Massachusetts, United States -... | ecosystem: Environmental > Terrestrial > Soil > Temperate forest >... | reverse complement strand
GGTGAGGATGTCGCGCAGATCTCCGTAACCGAAGTCTTTGCGGTTGGCGGCGGTGAATTCCTCTCCTTCGCCGTAGCTGCCGCGTGGGTTGGGCATGAAGACGAAGTAGTCGAGCGTGGAGAAGGCAACGGGGGTGAAGCCGATGGAGGGCCAGCGCGGAAGGACGGCGGAAGCGGGGCCTCCGTGGACGCTGACGATGAGCGGGTATTTCTTGGCGGGGTCGTAGTTAAGGGGGTAGAGAAGCCAGCCTTGGAGCTTGAATCCGTCATTGTTCCAGACGACGGATTCGGCCTTGCCCCATGCGGGTTTCAGCGCGTCGTTGAAATGGGTGATTTGCCGGGGGGCCGAGCCTGCACCGGCGTAGACCTCAGGTGGTTTGTTGAAGGACGAGAGGATGTACGCTTCGCCACCTTTCGTCAGCGAGAGGCTGAGGTCCTCGTCGTTGGCGTGGACGGTGCCGGGAATGGTGAAGCTGTCTGGTGCATCGACGCCGGTCTCCACATTCAGGAACGCGAGATGAGTCGTGCCGGATGCGACCTCGGTCAATTCAAGCTGCTTCGGGTCGAGCCACTGAATCCATGCTGGGCTTGCGCCGCGGCGGCGCGTGATGTTTTTTGCCGGGCCTCCGGCTGCTGGAATGAGAAAGATGTCGCCGCCGGTCGAGCCTTGATCGGACATCAGGCCGCCGATGTAAGCGATCTGCTTCCCGTCGGGCGACCAGCGCGGCACGGCGATTTGTTCTTCTGGTTTGGCCTGCTTCCAGATGGATTTTGGTTCTTCACCCGCCTTAGCGCGTTGTGTGTAGAGTTGCGCGATCCACCAATTGTTTTCGCCGGGCGGTGCGGCTGCGGTGTAGACGAGTTGCGTCCCATCGGGAGACCAGTCGTATTCGTAGACGTGGAGGCTGGCGGGGGTGAGTTGGGTGAGCTTGCCGGTGGTGAGGTCTACGGACGCTATGCGCTGGATTTCCAGGTTGTCTACGCCGATGACGCCTGAGGGCGGTTTCATGGCCGCGAGTGCGCCTGCGGGACGGGTTGCGTTTTCTACGTAGAGGAAGCTGAGGGATTTGCCGTCTGGGGCGTAGCGGAGGCCGGTGATGTAGCCGTGGAGTTGGACGAGGGTGGAGAAGGGCTTGGTACTTCCGCTGGATACCGGGTTGCGTGTGTCCGCAATCACGATGCCTGAAGGCTCATCTTCGCAAGACTGGACAAAGGCGAGATGCTTTGAATCCGGAGAGAAGGCAATCGATGAGTCGATGGTCTCGCAGGGCTTGTTTGTCGGTAGAGGTTGGAACCAGGTATCGCTTTTGGCTTCGGCAGTTTTGCCGAGTTGAGTGAAGAACACGTTTATGTTCTTGCCCTGGCCCGCCGCGTAGGCGACCGTACCTGCATCGGGAGAGATCGCCACTTCTCTTATTTCCACTGTCTTGCCGAGATTGTCGAGCAGCGCGGAGATGCGCGGGTCGGGCTTTGGCGCTGGGCTTTGTGCGGTGGCGAGGGAAGCGAGAAGCGGCAGGACGCTCAGGGCAAAAAAACGAAGCTTCATGGGAGCGGATGGTAGCACGCTGAGTGATTGGTCTGGCGCGCCAGGGTTGGGAGCTGCGAACCGCGCGTGCGGAGATGCGATTCGCGGTAGGATCGAGATGGGAAGCACTGTGTCAAGTGCATTGCGTGCGCTTTCTCGGTATTTCGGCGCAATTCATTGACGTGCCGGTGGGGTCTTGTTATTCTCATAGAGTTTGGCGAGTAGCGTCTGCTCAGTTAGAACAAGTGGACAAATCAATTCCGCCCGGTGGCTATGCAAAATATTGCTGGCTGCGCGGGTTTCTCGCCCCGGGTGTTCGCGACCACTGACCGTCCAAGGTCAGCTATGCGAACCGGAACAGCGAAACGGAGCCGGTTGCCAGAATATCGGTAACCATCAGGGATGATTCAACCTCCCGGTCACCGTCGTAAGTTCCAAGTCTGGAAAATGGGAATTTAAAGGTACGGCAGAGGCTGAGAGACAGCAGCCTTGATGAGTGCCTGCGATGCATGTGCGACGCGTAAAAGCGAGTTCGCGCCCGTATTGGAAACGGCTGCGCCGGGAAAATCAGGCGGCACGCTGTTTTGCGTGCATTGGTAGTGGGTTGAGAGTTTTTAAGAAAGTTCAGGAGTAAGGCATTGCCTACGTTCAATCAGTTGGTGAAGCAGGGGCGGACGGCCCCACGGTACAAGACGGCAAGCCCTGCACTGCAGGGTTCGCCGCAGCGTCGCGGAGTCTGCACCCGTGTCTACACGCAGACGCCGAAGAAGCCGAACTCCGCACTGCGTAAGGTTGCGCGTGTTCGTCTGACAAATGGCATTGAAGTGACGACCTACATCCCCGGCATCGGCCACAACCTGCAGGAGCACTCGATTGTGCTCATCCGCGGCGGCCGTGTGAAGGACCTGCCGGGCGTCCGCTATCACGTGGTGCGCGGCACGCTGGACTCAGTCGGCGTGGCGAACCGTAAGCAGAGCCGTTCGAAGTATGGCGCGAAGCGCCCGAAGACCGCTGCCAAGTAAGGCGCGGAGAAGAATTCTGGAGAGCTACTGAACTATGCCTAGAAAAGGTCATATCGCCAAGCGTGAGGTTGCACCGGATCCGGTCTACAACTCGACCCTGGTGACAAAGTTTGTCAATTCGTTGATGTGGGACGGCAAAAAGTCGACGGCGCAGGGAATCTTCTATGTCGCGATGGAAAACCTCGAGAAGAAGGGCGGCGAAGAAGCCCTGAAGCTTTTCAAGAAGGCTGTCGAGAACTGCAAGCCGCTGCTGGAAGTGAAGACCCGGCGTGTCGGTGGTGCGAACTACCAGGTTCCGGTCGAAGTGAATCCGGAGCGGCGCACATCGCTCGCGATCCGCTGGCTTGTGACGTATGGCCGCGCACGTGGCGAAAAGGGTATGACAGAGAAGTTGACGCAGGAGCTGCTGGACGCGGCAAACGGCCGTGGCGCAGCGATGAAGAAGAAGGAAGACGTTCACAGAATGGCAGAGGCGAACAAGGCCTTTGCGCACTACCGCTGGTAATTGCAGCAGCGCAGTAACAGGCTCAGGGAAGGCGAAGTTCGCAACGGTAATTTCGGCCCTGAGCCGGCGGTATCGAGAGAAGCTGAAAGGTACGGGCTGCGGCCCGTACGAATGAAGTAAGCAACGGACGTCGGGCTTGGTCCGACGAGAAAAACGAGAAGAAGACAGTGGCCCGCACAATACCTCTAAATCGTTGCCGGAACATCGGAATCATGGCGCACATTGACGCCGGAAAGACAACGACGACCGAGCGCATCCTGTTCTACACAGGCATCACCCACCGCATCGGTGAGGTGCATGAAGGCACGGCGACCATGGACTGGATGGAGCAGGAGCAGGAGCGCGGCATCACGATTACTTCCGCCGCGACGACCTGCAGCTGGCGTGACATCCGCATCAACATTATTGATACTCCCGGCCACGTCGATTTCACCGCAGAAGTAGAGCGTTCGCTGCGCGTGCTCGACGGCGCTGTGGCCTGCTTCGACGCAGTGCACGGCGTAGAGCCGCAGTCGGAAACAGTGTGGCGCCAGGCCGACAAATACAAGGTTCCGCGCATTTGCTTCATCAACAAGATGGACAAGATGGGGGCGGACTTTGAGCGCGCTGTGGACACGATCCGCAAGCGCCTCGGTGCGCGTCCGGTTGCGATTCAGATTCCGATCGGCCAGGAAGCAAAGTTTGCCGGCGTGGTCGACCTGATCGAAATGCGCGCCATTCTGTGGCACGACGAAACGATGGGCGCGAAGTATTCCGTCGAAGAGATTCCCGCCGAGCTGCGCAAGAAGGCAGAAGCCTTCCGTATGCAGCTGGTTGAATCTGTCGCCGAGTCTGACGACGAGATGCTCCACAAGTTCCTCGAAGGCGAGACGCCGAGTCCTGAAGAGCTTCGCAAGGCTCTCCGCAAGGCGACCATCGAGATGAAGCTTTTCCCGGTTCTCTGCGGCTCCGCATTTAAGAACAAGGGTGTACAGACACTGCTCGACGCGGTGGTTGACTACCTGCCGAGCCCGCTCGATATTCCTCCGATCGTCGGCCACAACCCCGACAACATGGAACAAGAAGTGATCCGCCATGCGGACGACAACGAGCCGCTGGCAGCTCTCGGCTTCAAGATCATGACTGACCCGTTCGTTGGGCAGCTGATCTTTATCCGTCTTTATTCGGGAATTCTGAAGACGGGCGATACGGTCCTGAACCCGCGCACCGGCAAGAGCGAGCGCATCGGCCGCCTGTTGAAGATGCACGCCAACAAGCGCGAAGAGATCTCCGAGATTATGGCAGGCGATATCTGCGCAGCGGTTGGATTGAAGCAGATGATTACCGGCGATACGGTCTGCACGGAGAAGTCCCCGATTGTTCTCGAGTCGATCGATTTCCCGGCGCCTGTGATCGCGGTTGCGGTAGAGCCGAAGACCAAGGCCGACCAGGAAAAGATGGGCATGGCTCTGGCCAAGCTGGCGCAGGAAGATCCGACGTTCAAGGTCCACACCGATCCTGACTCGGGTCAGACCATCATCTCGGGCATGGGCGAATTGCATCTCGAAATCATCGTCGACCGCATGATGCGCGAGTACAAGGTCGATGCGAATGTTGGTAAGCCGCAGGTTGCGTACCGCGAGACGATCCGCAAGAACTCCGATGCGGAAGGCAAGTACATCCGTCAGACCGGTGGTTCGGGCAACTACGGCCACTGCAAGATCAGGATGGAGCCGAACGAAGCAGGCAAGGGCTACGAATTCGTCAACGAAACGACAGGCGGCTCGATTCCCCGGGAGTACATCAAGCCGATCGATCAGGGTATTCGCGAAGCGATGGAAGGTGGCGTGATCGCCGGCTATCCGATGGTCGACGTCAGAGTGATCCTGTACGACGGCAGCTACCACGATGTCGATTCGAACGAAATGGCGTTCAAGATCGCCGGCTCGATGGCGTTCAAAGAAGCCGCTCGTAAGGCGAACCCCGTGTTGCTTGAGCCGGTGATGAAAGTCGAAGTGGTTGTGCCGGAAGAGTATATGGGCACGATCATCGGCGACTTGAATTCCCGTCGTGGCCGCATTGAAGGCGTTGAGCCCCGCGTTGGCTCGCAGGTCGTTTCAGCGACGGTGCCATTGAGCGAAATGTTCGGGTATGCGACGCAGATGCGTTCTTCGACGCAGGGACGCGCAAATTACTCCATGCACTTCTCGCGGTATGAAGAAGCGCCGCGTTCGGTGTCAGACGAGATCATTGGCCGCAGCGGTAAAAAATAAATATGTAACCATGGCGGTTACATAAGAATTTGGAAACGTAACAACAGTAGTTACAGAAAAAGGACAGCGAGGAAGCGATGGCGAAGGAAAAGTTTGATCGCAGCAAGCCGCACGTAAATGTTGGGACGATCGGTCACATTGACCACGGCAAGACGACGTTGACGGCGGCGATCACGAAGGTGTTGTCGAAGCACAACCCGAACATCAAGTTTCGTTCGTTTGACACGATTGACAACGCTCCTGAGGAGCGCGAGCGCGGCATCACGATTGCCACGGCGCACGTGGAGTACGAGACCAAGAACCGGCACTACGCGCACGTGGATTGCCCGGGGCACGCAGATTACATCAAGAACATGATCACGGGCGCGGCGCAGATGGACGGAGCCATCCTGGTGGTGGCGGCGACCGACGGTCCGATGCCGCAGACCAAGGAGCACGTACTGCTGGCGCGCCAGGTGGGCGTGCCGTACATCGTGGTGTTCCTGAACAAGTGCGATGCGGTGGAAGACCCGGAGCTGATCGACCTGGTGGAGATGGAAGTGCGCGAGCTGTTGTCGAAGTATGACTTCCCCGGGGACGACGTACCGGTGATCCGCGGTTCGGCGCTGGGCGGATTGAACGGCGAAGCGCAGTGGGAAGAGAAGATCGACGAGCTGATGGCTGCGGTGGACGCCAATGTTCCGCTGCCCGCACGTGCCATCGACCAGCCGTTCCTGATGCCGATCGAAGACATTTTCTCCATCTCGGGCCGTGGCACGGTGGTGACGGGCCGTATCGAGCGCGGCAAGGTGAAGGTGGGCGAGGAGGCCGAGATTGTGGGCTTCCGCGAGACGCGCAAGACGGTGGTGACGGGCGTGGAAATGTTCAAGAAGCAGCTGGACGAAGGTCTGGCCGGGGACAATGCCGGGTTGCTGCTGCGCGGCACGGCGAAGGAAGATGTGGAGCGCGGCATGGTGCTGGCCAAGCCGGGATCGATTACGCCACACACCCAGTTCAAGGGCGAGATTTATGTGCTGAGCAAGGAAGAGGGCGGGCGCCACACGCCGTTCTTCAACGGCTATCGTCCGCAGTTTTATTTCCGCACCACGGACGTGACCGGATCGGCGAAGCTGCCGGAAGGCACGGAGATGGTGATGCCGGGAGACAATGTGTCGCTGCAGATCGAGCTGCACACTCCGGTGGCGATGGAGAAGGGCTTGCGCTTCGCCATCCGTGAAGGCGGCAGGACCGTGGGCGCCGGCACCATTACGGAAATTCTGAAGTAGGGAACGACCCCAGGCAGCGGGCACTCCCAAGAGTGCCCGCTGACCCAAACGATCTTTGCGTGCTGGTTGCGTACTTGAGGAATAGGAAGACACGATGGTAGGACAGAGAATTCGAATCCGGCTAAAGGCGTATGACTCGCGGGTACTGGACACGTCGACGGGCGAGATTGTCGACACGGCCAAACGCACCGGCGCACAGGTCGCGGGGCCGATTCCATTGCCGACGATGAAGAACAAGTACACCGTGCTGCGTTCGCCGCACGTGGATAAGAAATCGCGCGAGCAGTTTGAGATCCGTACGCACAAGCGTCTGATCGACATCCTCGAGCCGACACAGCAGACGGTGGACGCGCTGATGAAGCTCGACCTGCCGGCCGGCGTCGACGTCGAGATCAAGGCATTCGAGAAGTAAGCAGAACCTACAGTGCGCGCGGCTTCGATGAAGCGACGCACGCATGATGAGGAGAGGGAACGATGGCAGTTACTGGGATTCTGGGAAGAAAGATCGGCATGACGCAGGTATTCGATGAGAAGGGTGATGTTCACCCGATCACGGTGCTGCAGGCTGGTCCGTGCGTGATCACGCAGATGAAGTCCGCTGCGAAAGACGGTTATGACGCGGCGCAGATTGGTCTGGTGGAGTTTGTCAAGACTTCGAAGATCACGAAGCCGATGCAGGGGCACTTCGCCAAGGGCAGCGCGCCGGCAGTGAAGATTGTGCGCGAGGTTGGCGTTGAAGCGGGCCGCGCGACGAAGACTGCGAGTGCTGAGGGCGAAGCGGCCGAGACAAACGGAGTGATGAAGGCTGGCGATAAGGTGCTGGTCGACATTTTCTCGGATGAGAAGTTCGTTGACGTTGTCGGCACCTCAAAAGGTCGCGGATTTGCAGGCGTCGTTCGTCGCCACGGTTTCGGTGGCGGCCCGAAGTCACACGGCCACATGTTCCAGGTGCAGGGCTCGATCGGTGCGTCTTCGTTCCCGTCGCGCGTGTTGCCGGGCATGCGTATGCCGGGTCACATGGGCGTGGATCGCGTTACGGTCCGCAACCTGCGCATTCGTGGAATCGATCTCGAAGAGAACTTGATCATGGTTGAGGGTGCGGTACCGGGGCCGAAGGATGGCGTGGTGCTGATTTCCAAGGCGAAGGCTCCGCCGAGAGAGCGCCGTGGATTCGGTGGCGCCGGCACGGTCGATCCGTTGAAGGCTTCGAAGAAGGCTGCAAGCAAGAAGAAGTAAGGACTAGCCGTTCAGACAATCGCGCCTTGCGGCGCACAGATGGCTTTCACAAGTTTGAGTTGAAGAGAGTAAGCGATGGCAAACATTGATGTCGTAAATCTGGGTGGCGAAAAAGTCGGACAGTTTGAACTGGCCGATGAAGTGTTCGGCCCGGATCAGGTGAACGAGGCCCTGTTGTGGGAAGCGGTGAAGCATTATCGTGCCGCGCTGCGTCAGGGTACGGCGGCGACGAAGAACCGCAAGCTGGTTTCTGGCGCGGGCAAGAAGCTGTGGAAGCAGAAGGGAACCGGACGCGCGCGCGTCGGCTCGATCCGCTCCCCACTCTGGCGCCATGGCGGTACGGTCCACGGACCTCAGCCACGCAGCTATGAGTACGCTTTTCCGCGCAAGAAGCTGCAGGGTGCATTGCGCTCGGCCCTGGCGGCAAAGCTGGCAGACGGCAAGCTGACCGTGGTTGAGTCGCTGACCTTCGGCGAGAACGAGAAAGCTGCAGCCAAGACGAAGACGTATCGCACCGCGCTAAACAAGCTCGAAGCGAAGAAGACGGTTCTGCTGGTCGAGACGACGACTGCGCTGACCGAGAACCTGGTCCTGGGCACTGGGAATCTGAAGGGCGTCGATCTGGTTCTGGGATCGCAGGTCCATCCTTACGACTTGCTGAAATACGAGCGCGCGATTTTCTCTAAGAGCGCACTCGAGCAGCTGCAGGAAGCGTTGAAGAAGACAGTGTCGAAGCGCAAGCTCGCGCAGAAGCACGCGGAGGTGGCATAAATGGCGAAAGCACAGGCAGCAATATCAGCCAATCCGAAGACGTACACCGTCATTCGCCGCGCCGTGATCACGGAAAAAGGTCTTGGCGTGAAAGAGACCGAAGGCACGCTGGTGTTTGAGGTTGCGGCGGACGCGACCAAGACGGAAGTGAAGAAGGCGGTCGAACACCTGTTCAAGGTGAAGGTGGGTTCGATCCGCACCGCGAACTACCTCGGCAAGGAACGCCGCCGCGGGAAGTTCTCCGGATTTCGGCCTGACTGGAAGAAGGCGTATGTGCGCCTGAAGGCGGGCGAGAAGATGCCGGAGTACGTGAACAACCTGTAAGCAGCGAGTGGAACGAGTTAGCGAGTTAGTGAGAATTAAAGATGCCGATTAAAACATACAGACCGATTACGCCGACGTTGCGCTTCCAGACTTCTCTGGATAACAGCGACATCACGACGAACGAGCCGTACAAGCCGCTGCTCACGACACGCAAGCGCACGGGCGGCCGCCGTAACACCGGCGACCTGACGATTCGTCACCAGGGTGGCGGACACAAGCAGAAGATTCGCCTGATTGATTTCAAGCGCGATAAGTTTGGCGTGCCGGGCAAGGTTGCGACGATCGAGTACGATCCGAACCGCAGCTCCCGCATTGCGCTGATCAATTATGCGGACGGCGAAAAGCGCTACATCATCCAGCCGGTAGGCCTGAAGCTTGGCCAGCAGATCATGAGCGGACCGGATGCCGACATCTTGACCGGCAACGCGCTGCCGCTGAAGGCGATTCCCGCCGGCACAACGGTGCACAACATTGAGTTGAAGCCGGGCAAGGGCGCGCAGATGGCGCGCTCGGCGGGCGCGTCGGCGCAGCTGGTCGCGAAAGAAGGTGACTGGGCGTTGTTGAAGCTGCCTTCCGGCGAAACGCGCCGCGTATTGGTGGAGTGCATGGCGACGGTCGGCCAGGTCGGCAACACGGACCATGAGAATGTGTCGATCGGCAAGGCCGGACGCAATCGCTGGAAGGGCATTCGCCCGGCGAACCGCGGCGTCTCCATGAACCCGGTCGATCACCCGCACGGTGGTGGTGAGGGCAAGACTTCAGGCGGGCGTCACCCTGTGACTCCGTGGGGCCAGCCAACGCGCGGATACAAGACACGCAACAACAAGCGGACGGACGCGTTCATCGTGTCGCGTCGCGGCAAGAAATAAGGGAAGGGTCTAAACGATGGCACGTTCGACAAAGAAGGGCCCGTTCATCGACACGCACCTGCAGGTGAAGATCGAGACGATGAACAAGGCCAATGACAAGAAGCTGATCCGGACCTGGTCGCGCCGTTCGACGATCTTTCCCGACATGGTCGGCCACACGATCGGCGTTCACAACGGGCGCAAGTTCATCCCCGTGTACGTGACCGAAAACATGGTGGGGCACAAGCTGGGCGAGTTTGCCGCAACGCGCACGTTCAAGGGCCACTCGGCAAAGGCTGCAGAGACAGCAGCGAAACCGCGCTAAGGCAATTTGGCGGCGGATTAAGTTTTTTAGAAAGCTGAAGGACGAGACGAAATGGCACTCGAGACACAGGAATACCGGGCCGAAGCGCGCTTCCAGCGCGTATCGCCGCAGAAAGCGCGGCTCGTGCTCAACATGATCAAGGGGCTCCGCGTAGAGAATGCGCTGGAGACGGTCGCGTTCACGCGCAAGGGCGTCGCTCCGCTGATTGAGAAGGTGCTGCGTTCGGCAATTCAGAATGCGAACTATCTGAGCGAAGAGCGTGGCCTCGATGTCGATGTCGACAACCTCTACGTGAAGAACGCGATTGCCAACGAAGGTCCGCGCATGAAGCGCATCCGCCCGGCTCCGATGGGCCGTGCGTTCCGCTACCAGCGCCGAATGGCACACATCATCGTGACCGTCGCCGAGAAGCGTCCACAGGATTCAGTGGTTACGACCGTTGGCGACGAAGCGACGAAGTCGCCGGCCAAGAAAACAGCGGGCAAAACAGCAGGCAAGAAGGCCGTTGGCAAGAAGACGGCAGCCAAGAAATCCGCAGCGCCGAAGAAGGCCGCTGCAAAGAAGTCGAAGTAGTACCCGAGAGGCGGAACAAGCATGGGACAGAAAGTACATCCATACGGATTCCGGTTGGGCATCAACAAGCCGTGGAAGTCGCGCTGGTTCGTGGAGCGTGGATTCGGAAAGCTGCTGGTTGAAGATGTTCAGCTGAAGAAAGAATTGAAAGAGAAGCTGAAGGCTGCGGGCGTGAGCTCGGTGGAGATCGAGCGCCCAGGCAACAAGCTGCGCCTGATCATCCGCACCGCGCGGCCGGGCATCGTGATCGGCCGCAAGGGCGCCGAGATCGAGAAGCTGAAGGCCGACATCCAGAAGCGCACCAATCGCGACGTGTTCATCGACATTCTCGAAGTGAACAAGCCGGAGCTGGACGCGCAACTGGTGGCCGAGAACATCGCGCTGCAGCTCGAGAAGCGCGTCGGCTTCCGCCGCGCCATGCGCAAGTCGGTTGATTCCGCGCTGCGTTTCGGGTGCAAAGGCATCAAGGTCCGCGTTTCGGGCCGCCTGAACGGCAATGAAATCGCGCGTTCCGAGTGGTATCTGCAGGGCCGTTTGCCGCTGCACACGCTGCGTGCGGACATCGACTACGGTTTTGCCGAAGCGCACACGACGTATGGCTTGATTGGCGTGAAGGCGTGGATCTATCGCGGAGATATCTACGAGCAGAAGAAGCGTCGTGAGCCGCAGGTTCCGCAGAGCATTTTCTAAAGGTCGCCAACTAGCGAGCAGCTAGGGGCTAGAAGCTAAAGGTTGGGAGTTTTCATATGTTGATGCCCAAGAAGGTCAAGTATCGCAAGCAGCAGCGCGGCCGCATGAAGGGCAAGGCGTGGCGCGGCTCCGAACTGTCGTTCGGCGATTACGGGTTGAAGGTCATGGAGTGCGGCTACATTACGGACCGGCAGATCGAAGCCAGCCGTGTCGCGATGACGCGTTTCATCAAGCGTGGCGGCAAGATCTGGCTGCGTATTTTCCCGGACAAGCCGGTCACCAAGAAGCCGGCCGAAACCCGTATGGGCAAAGGCAAGGGCGCGCCGGACCACTGGGTCGCGGTTGTGCGGCCGGGCAAGATCCTGTTCGAGATGGAAGGCGTAACGCCGGACCTCGCCCAGGAGGCGATGCGTCTGGCGGCGCACAAGCTTGGTTTGAAGACCAAGTTCGTGATGCGGCACACCGTGGTGGCGGCGACGGCAGCGAAGGCTGCGGCGGCGAAATAAGTTTTTCTAAGGCTTGAAGGATAACGAGATGGAACTGGAAAAGATCAGGAATTTTTCGGACGCTGAGCTGAAGCAGCATGAGGGCCAGGCGGCGGAGCAGTTGTTTCGCCTGCGCTTTAATGCGAAGCTCGGCCAGACCGAAGGCATCAAGAAAGTACGCGAGCTGAAGAGAGACGTCGCGCGCTACAAGACGATTGCTCGCCAGCGCGAGCTGGGTATCGCGGAGACTTCGGTTGCGACAGCGCCGAAGCCGGCGGCGGAGAAGAAGTCCGCGAAGAAGACGAAGAAGGAGTCGCGCTAAGCAATGGCTGACCAGAAGAATACCGAGAAGAAGACTCCGTTCGACAAGCGCCCCCAGATGGGCGTGACGACGATTGCCGAAGCTCCGGACGCACACCGCAACGAGAAGGTCGGCAAGGTCGTTTCGACCAAGATGGAAAAGACCATCGTAGTTGAGGTCGAAATGCGTCGCGCGCACCCGAAGTACAAGCGCGTCATCAAGTCGAACAAGAAGTTCTACGCGCACGACGAAGCAGGCGTGGCCCACATGGGCGACGTGGTCCGCATCCGCGAGACGCGTCCATTGAGCAAATTGAAGCGTTGGCAGTTGAAGGACATCATCCAGCGTTCGTCGCTGACGCAGGTGGAAGACACGGTCACGGCCGCGGCTGAGTAAGCCTCTGGCCGCAACAGATTTGGTTCGTTGAAGAGATTCGCAAGGAGACGGCGCGATGGCAGTACAAATGAGAACGATGCTCGAGGTGGCCGATAACTCCGGCGCCCGCAAACTACAGGTGATTTTGCCTCTGGGTGGGTCGAGCGGCAAGAAGGCCGGCCTGGGAGACATCGTCACGGCAGCGGTCAAGGAAGCTTCGCCGGATGGTCAGGTGAAGAAGGGCAAGGTAGTTAAGGCCGTTGTGGTGCGCACGCGCAAGGAGTATCGCCGGCGCGACGGCACGTACATTCGCTTTGACTCAAACGCCGCAGTGCTGATCAATGACGCGGGCGAACCGGTTGGTACGCGTGTATTTGGTCCGGTTGCGCGCGAGCTGCGCGAGAAGAAGTTTTTGAAGATTGTGTCGCTGGCACCGGAAGTTCTGTAAGGCCAGCCGCTGGCTACTAGCTTCGGGCTACTAGCTGGTTTTGTGAGACGGACGATTTTTAGGTTGCTGGAAGCTGGCAGCCAGGAGCTAGAAGCTACATGAAGATTCAGCGCAACGATCAAGTGGAAGTAATCGCGGGCAAAGACAAGGGCAAGCGCGGCCGCGTGCTGCGCGTATTCCCTGACGAGAGCCGTCTGCTGGTAGAGCACGTGATGATGATCAAGAAGAACGTGAAGCCGAATCCGGCGCGCAACATCAAGGGCGGCATCGCGGAACAGGAAGGCAAGATCCATATTTCCAACGTGATGCTGGTCGATGGCGCGGGCAAGAAGACGCGGGTCAACTACAAGCACGAAGGCGACAGGAAAGTTCGCGTCGCACAGACAACGGGCGAGACGATCGCGGTCAAGGGCAAGAAGGGCAAGTAACCGTGGTTGTCGGGCGTTTTCGGCCCGACGCGATTTGTACGGGAAACTCCCGCAACGGTAGACGGCGCTGCTTGAGAAGGCAGATCCAATCCGAGACCGGGGAAGAAAGCAGAGAGACGAAATGGCATCGAGATTAAGAGAGAAGTACGCGAAAGAGATCAAGCCGGCCCTGCAGAAGGAACTGGGGATCGAGAACACGATGGCGGTTCCGCGCCTCGACAAGATTGTCGTCAACATGGGCCTGGGCGAAGCGACTCAGAACGTGAAGATGATGGATCCGCTGGTTCAGGACCTCGCGTTGATTACCGGGCAGAAGCCGGTGACGACGAGGGCGAAGAAGTCGATCGCGCAGTTCAAGGTGCGCGAAGGGATGCCGATCGGTGCGATGGTCACGCTGCGTGGCGAGAAGATGTATGAGTTCCTCGATCGCCTGATCTCCGTTGCACTGCCGCGCGTTCGCGATTTCCGCGGTGTTTCGACGAAGAGTTTCGATGGTCGCGGCAACTACACGCTTGGTCTGCGGGATCAGCTGATCTTCGCCGAAATCGATTACGCGCGAGTCGACAAGTTGAAGGGTATGAACGTCACGATTGTGACTACGGCGAAGGACGACAACTCAGCCCGCAGTTTGCTGAAGGCGTTCGGCATGCCGTTCCGTCAGGGCGCATAAACAGCATTCTCACGATCGAAAGAGTTTCAGGAAGTAGCGAGGATTAAAGAGACAGATGGCAACAACAGCAAAGCGAGTGAAAGACAAGAAGACACCGAAGTTTTCGACGCGGCAGCACAATCGCTGCAACCTGTGCGGGCGTCCGCGCGCGTTTCTACGCAAGTTCGGCGTTTGCCGTCTGTGCTTCCGTGCATTGGCGTTGCGGGGGGATATCCCCGGTGTAGTGAAGTCCAGCTGGTAGTTTTCAGCGAGACTGCCGTTCAGGCGCAAAACAAAGTTCGGCATACGAGCGAAGCTCGAAGTGCCACAAGCATTCCCGCAGGTTCTCGGGCGGTGTTCGAGCGAACGGGGAATGAAGGAGACGCAAGACGATGCAATTGACCGACCCAGTAGCGGATTTTCTGACCCGCATTCGTAATTCGATTCGCGCGCGCCACCAGAAGCTGGACGTGCCGGCTTCGAAGTTGAAGACCGAGATCGCCCGTATTCTGAAAGAAGAAGGCTACATCGCGAACTACAAGCCGGCGGAAGAAGACGGCAAGAAGATTCTGCGCGTGTATCTGAAGTACGGCGCGAACAATGAAGCAGCCATCCGCGACCTGTCACGCGTTTCGCGTCCGGGCTGTCGCGTATACGTAGGCCGCGATGAGATCAAGCGCGTGCAGGGTGGATTGGGCATCAGCATCATGACCACTCCGCGTGGCGTGATGACCGGCCGGCAGGCGCGTCGTGAACGCGTTGGCGGCGAGATTCTCTGCGAAGTCTGGTAGTACAGGCTGCACGGGCGGAAGCGCTTCGAGCAGATGCTTTAGCAGCGGGTTGAGATTTTAGTAGTAAGGGCTGCAGTGGAACGTGAGGCGTAAGCCGGCGGGACTCGCAAGCCACAAAGGGATTCACGATGTCACGTATTGGAAAGAAACCGATCGAACTGCCGAAGGGCGTGAAATATACCGTCAAGCCGGCAGGGAACCACTCCACCGTTCTGGTCGAAGGGCCGAAGGGCAAAGTGGAAGCGTTGCTGCCGCACGGCATTCACCTGGAGCAGAAAGACGGCGTGCTGCTTACGGTCCGCGATAGCGAAGCACCGGCAGCATTTCACGGCCTGGCGCGGTCGCTGGTCTTCAACGCCGTGTACGGCGTAACCAGTGGCTGGAAGAAAGAGCTGGACATTGTCGGCATCGGCTATCGCGCGGAGTTGAAGGGCAAGAACACCGTGGTGTTTACGCTGGGCTACTCGCACCCGATTGAGTTTCCGCTACCTGAGGGCATTTCCGCAGTCGTGGACGCGAAGCAGACACACATCAGCGTTCAGGGCATCGACAAGCAGAAGGTCGGTCAGGTTGCGGCGGACATGCGTTCGTTGCGCAAGCCTGATCCGTACAAGAACAAGGGTGTGCGTTACGAAGGCGAGAAGCTGAAGAAGAAGGCCGGCAAGACGGGCGCCAAGTAACTCCGAACGCGGCCGCAAGGCGGCTGCGCCATTAGGAAGGAAGAGATAAAGATGATTTCGCAAAGAGAACGCAACGTAATTCGCCAGCGCGTGCACGTGCGCATTCGCGAGAAGATGAGCGGCACGGCCGAGCGGCCACGGCTGAACGTCTACCGCTCGTTGAACCACATCTACGCACAGTTGATCGACGACCACGCGGGTGTAACGCTGGCTTCGGCATCGACCCTTACCAAGAAGGGCGCTAGCAAGAGGACCGGTGGCAACGTCGCGGCCGCGAAGGACGTGGGCAAGGCGATCGCCGAGCGTGCGCATGAAAAGGGCGTAAAGAAAGTGGTTTTTGACCGCGGCGGCTATCTGTATCACGGCCGTATCAAGGCGCTGGCAGATGCAGCGCGTGAAGCTGGACTCGAGTTCTAAAAGGACAACAATGGCAATCAACAAGAAGAAGATGGACGCGGGCCAGTTCAACCTGAAGGACCAGGTCGTAGCGATCAACCGCGTGACAAAAGTGGTTAAGGGCGGCAAGAACATGTCGTTTGCCGCGCTGGTAGTCGTGGGAGATCCGGGCGCTGGTGTCGTCGGTTATGGCTCGGGCAAGGCGAAGGAAGTGCCGCAGGCGATTCGCAAGGGCATTGAGTCCGCGAAGAAGAACCTGTTCCGGATTCACCTGACTGAGACAACGATTCCGCACCAGGTGCTGGGCCGCTTTGGCGCAGGAGAAGTGCTGCTGAAGCCTGCTCCTGAAGGTACAGGCGTGATCGCCGGCGGCGCGGTGCGCGCGGTGATGACGAGCTGCGGAGTGCAGAATGTGCTGACCAAGAGCCTCGGCTCTGCGAATCCGCACAACGTAATTAAAGCGACGTTTGCTGCGCTGACGCAGTTGCGCGATAAGAAGGAAGTTGCCGCGCTGCGTGGCAAGCCGGTTGAGGAGCTCTAAAGTGATGGCAACGACAAAGAAAACAACAGAGACGAAGGCCGAGAAGCCGACTGGGACAATCTTGATCCAGTATTACCGTTCGAAGATCTGCACGCCTGTGAAGCATAAGCTGGTCGTTAAGGGCCTCGGCTTCACGCGGCTGCAGCAGATTGTCGAACGCGAAGATTCGCCCAGCATCCGCGGGATGGTGAAGAAGATTCCGCACCTGGTTCGGATCGTCGAGTAAGGGTCACACATACAAAGCGAGTCGGCGCGACCAACGTGTCCGGCGTTATAGCGAGGAAATAGAAATGGCATTGAATCTCTCCAATCTCAGGGCCCCTAAGAAGGCCAACACCGGCCGCAAGCGTGTCGGCCGTGGTATGGGTTCCGGCATCGGCAAGACGTCGGGTCGCGGCCACAAGGGCCAGGGCTCGCGTTCGGGAACCAGCATGATGCGTGGTTTCGAAGGCGGCCAGATGCCGCTGCACCGGCGCATGCCGAAGCGCGGCTTCAGCAACATCTTCCGCACGGAATACACCGTGGTGAACCTCGACCGCCTGGCCGCTGTTTCCGAAGAGGGCGGCGTGAACGAGTTGACGCTTGAGAAGTTCAGCGAACTCGGTCTACTGCGCAAGAAGAATGGCCTGGTTAAAGTTCTCGGTTCGGGAGAGATCACGACCGCGATCACCGTCCACGCCCACAAGTTCTCAAAATCTGCGCAGGAAAAGATCGAGAAAGCCGGCGGTAAGATTGTTTTACTTGGCGGCGATACTGAAGCTCCCAAGGGCAAATTGAAGAGCAAGCAGGCGAGACAGCAGCAGGGCGCATAAGCCGCCAGAAGCGAAGACGCGACATACATGTTTGAGAAGCTGGCAAATATTTTCAGAGTTCCTGACCTGAGGAGGCGCGTGCTATTCACGCTCGGGCTTCTTGCGGTCTACCGCCTGGGCGCGCACATTCCGACGCCGGGCATCAACACCAAATTGCTGGAGCAGTTCTTCCAGCAGCAGGCTGGTTCTGCGCTGGGACTGTTCGACCTGTTCAACGGCGGCAACCTGCGCCGTTTGACCGTGTTTGCGCTAGGCATCATGCCGTACATCACGGCGTCGATCATCTTCCAGTTGCTGACGGTTATCTATGAGCCGTTGGCGAAACTGCAAAAGGAAGGCGAACTCGGCCGGCGCAAGATCACTCAGTGGACGCGCTACGTCACCATTTTGCTGGCAGTCGTGCAGTCGTTCGCGATCGCGCAGACTTTGATCTCCAGTTCGACCAGCGTGCCGTATGTGATCCATCCGGGTTGGGGCTTCCGTCTGATGACGGTGCTGACGCTGACGGCCGGAACCGCTTTCATCATGTGGCTGGGTGAGCAGATTACCGAGCGCGGCATCGGCAACGGTATGAGCTTGCTCATCTTTACCGGCATCGTGGCAGGTCTGCCGCGGGGTATTGCCGATCTGGTCGACAAAGCGCGCACCAATGCATGGGGATCATTCACCGTCTTCGCGCTGATTATTCTTGTTGTCGGAATGATCGCGGTGGTCGCGTTCATCGTCTTCGTCGAGCGTTCCGAGCGCCGCATCCCGGTGCAATATGCCAAGCGAATCGTAGGGCGTCGCCTCATGGGCGGCCAGTCCACGCACCTACCATTGAAGGTCAACTCCGGCGGCGTTATGCCGGTTATTTTTGCCAGTTCGATTCTTTCGGCGCCGTTGTTATTCGCCAACTTCGCGTTCGTGCAGAACTTTCCCAAGCTGCGCGGAATATTTGACGGTCTGCGAGCGGGCGAGCCCTGGTACGAACTGCTCTATTGCATCGCAATCATCCTGTTCGCGTACTTCTACATTTCGATCGTGTTCCGCCCGGACGATATCGCTGACAATATGCGCAAATACGGTGGGTTTATCCCGGGCATCCGTCCAGGGAAGCGCACCAGCGACTACATCAATGACGTGCTGACGCGCATCACACTGGTCGGGGCGCTCTATCTGATCATCATTTCCATCATTCCGCAGTTGCTGATCAGCGGTATTCACCTCAACCACTTATGGCTGGTCGGCTCGTTCTTTGACCGGCTGCCCACGTGGATGACCAACGGTCTCGGCGTGAACTTCTACTTTGGTGGAACCAGTCTGCTAATCGTGGTCGGCGTGGCGATGGACACGGTGAACCAGGTCGAGTCGCAGTTGATCATGCGTCACTATGAAGGCTTCTCGCCGCGGTCAGGTCGAATTCGCGGTCGACGGTCGTGGTAGTGGCTGAACCTGCACGAGAGCCGGCAGAAGAGGTCCGGCTCGAAACTCCAGGCCCCATCCTCTTGCTGGGTGCTCCCGGGGTGGGTAAAGGGACTCAGGCTCAGCGCTTAATGGCTGCCTGGGGAATACCGCAGATCTCCACTGGAGACATACTGCGGGAGTTGCGCAAGAAGCCGGAATCCGAGGCGGGCGCGATCGGCTCCCTGGCGAAGCAGTTGATGGATGCCGGCAAACTGGTTCCAGACGAGTTGGTCAATCAGTTGGTCGCTGAACGCCTGCTGGCAGCCGATACTGAGCGGGGGTACATCCTCGACGGTTATCCGCGGACGCTTGGCCAGGCAACATGGCTGGACGAGCATCTCGGGGCAGTCCTGACAAAGCTGCCGGTCGTTGCTGTTAGCATAGAAGTGGGCTATGATGTACTTCTGCGGCGAATTACGGGTCGTCGCACTTGTCCCACCTGCTCACGGATTTACAACGTCTACTCTCAGCCGCCGATCGTAGATGGCGTGTGCGATGTGGACGGTACGCCTCTGGTGCAGCGGCCGGATGATACCGAGCCGGTTTTTGAAGAGCGGATGCGCACGTATCATGCTGTGACCGCTCCGGTGGTCGAGCATTATCGCGGGCTCGGACGATTCACAGAAGTGAATGGGGACCAGGCTGTAGAAGAAGTAACTCACTCGGTGGCGAGTGCCATCCGCGAGTTGCGGAAACAAGATTTGTAAGCAAGAAGCACGGAGACGACGAAACGACAGATGGCCATCATGTTGAAGACAGCGGCGGAGATTGCGAAGATGCGCCGCAGCGGCCGGGTCGTTCGCGAAGTGCTCGAACTCGTGCGCGGCATGGTTAAGCCGGGCGTAACGACGTGGGACCTGGAAGAAGCCGCGGCGAAGAAGACTGCGGAATTGGGCGCGACTCCAGCGTTTAAAGGCTATGGAGGCGCGACCGGGCCATATCCCTGCGTGCTATGCACGTCGGTGAATAATGAAGTGGTACACGGGATTCCGTCAGCCAAGCGCGTGTTGCGCGAGGGTGACATTGTCTCGGTAGATTTTGGCGTAGTGCTCGACGGGTTTTACGGCGACTCCGCGATTACGGTTGCGGTCGGCGAAAAGATTGACCCGAAGGCCGAGCAGTTGTTGCGGACCACCTCTGCTTCTCTTGACCGCGCGATCGCGGCAGTGAAGCCCGGTGCGACGTTAGGCGATATCGGCGCGGCGGTGCAGGAGATGGTCGAGGCAGACGGGTTCAGCGTGGTGCGCGAATTCGTCGGTCATGGGATCGGAACGCGGATGCACGAAGACCCGCAGGTTCCCAACTATGGCCAGCGCGGCAAGGGAACGAGGCTGCGCGAGGGCATGGTGATTGCGATTGAGCCGATGGTGAACATCGGCAAGCCCGAGGTGCAGGTGCTTGAGGACGGCTGGACGGCGGTAACGCAGGACGGCAGCTTGAGCGCGCACTTTGAGCACACGGTTGCGGTGACGCGCGATGGAGCGCTGATCCTGACCGCATAGGTCTGACAGGTACGTTGGCGGTCTCTCCGGTCGATGATGAGGGGCAGCTGAAAACAGAAGCAATTTGCCGCATAAGACGACGGCAGGAACGGAACACAGTTTGTCGAAAGAAGACGCGATCGAGGTCATGGCAACGGTCAAAGAGACGTTGCCGAATGCTTTGTTCAAGGTAGAGCTCGAGAACAAACACGAAGTATTGGCACACGTTTCCGGCCGCATGCGGAAGAACTTCATCCGCATTCTTCCCGGCGACCGTGTTGCAATCGAGCTGAGCCCGTATGACCTGAAGCGCGGTCGAATTGTGTACCGCTACAAATAGCAGCAAAAGCTTTATCTCCTGGTGGTCAGCCAGGGATAAGAGCTAGAAGCCCAGGAGCAGTAAGTAATGAAGGTTCGTGCCTCGGTAAAGAAGATTTGTGACAAGTGCAAGGTCATCCACCGCCGCGGGGTGGTGCGTGTGATCTGCGAAGTAGCAAAGCACAAGCAGCGCCAGGGCTAAAAGCTCTGCGCGCGAGTCTTGCGCCGGAACCTGTGGGGCTAGTTAGCCGGAAGTATCAAGGGCTTGCGAAGAACCCTGACAGACATTCCGTGAATCCGGTTTTAAGCTTTCAGGGCACAGCCCTCAAGTTCTAAAGCCATAACCGTGACCGGAGTCGGCGAAGCTGCCCGGCACAAATAGAGAAGGACGAACATGGCACGTATTGCTGGCGTTGACTTGCCCCGCAACAAGCAGGCAAAGATCGCCCTGACGTACATCTTCGGCATCGGCATCAGCCGCGCTGCTCGCATCCTGGGCAAGGCGGAGGTTGAGCCGGTGAAGAAGATCCAGGATCTGAACGAAGACGAAGTGAACCGCATTCGTCAGGTCATCGAGAACGAGGGAATGATCGAGGGCGACCTGCGCAAAGATGTCAGCCTGCACATCAAGCGCCTCATCGAAATCCAGTCCTACCGCGGCCTGCGCCATCGTCGTGGTTTGCCGACGCGCGGCCAGCGCACGCACACCAACGCGCGCACCCGTAAGGGCCCGCGTAAGGGCACGGTAGCGAACAAGAAGAAAACGGCGGCGAAAACCTAATGGCGAAAGAACAGAAAACAGCACAGGGCAAAGCCGGCAAGAACAAGAAGTTCAAGAAGCGCGAACGCAAGAATGTTCCGTACGGCTTGGTTTACATTCAAGCGTCGTTCAACAACACGATCGTGACGATCACAGACGGGCAGGGCAATACGCTGTCGTGGAAGAGCTCGGGTTCGCTCGGCTTCCGCGGGTCGCGTAAGGGCACTCCGTTTGCCGCGCAGCAGGCGGCCATCAATGCAGCAAACCAGGCGCGCGACCACGGTCTGCGCTCGGTGGACGTGCGCGTGGCTGGCCCCGGCTCGGGTCGTGAATCTGCGGTGCGTGCGCTGGCTGCGGCGGGACTCGAAGTCCGCTCCATCCGCGACGTCACCCCGATTCCGCACAACGGTTGCCGTCCGCCGAAGCGCCGTCGAGTCTGATTATGGCTTTGGAGATGCGCACAGAATGCGAGCGGTGCCACGCGCCGCTCACTGCAGAAGGAGAAGCATTCATCTGCTCCTACGAATGCACATTCTGCGGCGCATGCAAGACCGCGTTGCAAGGGGCTTGCAAAAATTGCGGCGGTGAATTGACGGCACGTCCACGCAGGCTGGTGGAGTGCACCAATTGCTCCGTGGCCGAAGCAAGCACATCGCAGGTCATCGCGAAGTAGGTTAGAAAACAGGACCGGGACGAAGAGCCTAGCTCGTAAACCGGTCGTCACCTGAAGTTAGGAGAATAAATAGTGGCACGTTATACCGGACCAGTCTGCCGCCTTTGCCGTCGCGAAGGCATGAAGTTGTTCCTCAAGGGCGCTCGCTGTTTCAGCGACAAGTGCGCCATCGAAAAGCGCAACTTCCCGCCGGGCCAGCATGGCCAGTCGCGCAAGGCGAAGATCGTGGGCTACGGCCTGCAGCTGCGTGAGAAGCAGAAGGCGAAGCGCATCTATTTCGCGCTCGAGAGCCAGTTCCGCGCGTACTACGAGAACGCATCCAAGACGCCGGGTGTTACCGGTGAGTTGCTGATCCAGCAGCTTGAGCGCCGCCTCGACAACGTCGCGTTCCGCCTCGGCTTTGCCACCTCACGCCGCCAGGCACGCCAGATCGTGCGTCACGGCCATGTGCAGGTGAACGGCCGCAAGGTCAACATTCCTTCGTTCCAGGTGAACGTCGGCGATGAGATCGCGATTCGCGAAGGTTCAAAGAACCTTGCAATTCTGGAGACGGCGAAAGACTTCAACGTGCAGACCCAGATTCGCTGGATCGAGATCGACCGCGAAGGCCTGAAAGGCAAGATCACTGGCCTGCCGAAGCGTGAAGACGTCAACCTGCCGGTCAACGAGCAGCTGATCGTCGAACTTTATAGCAAGTAGTGGAATGGCACGGCTCAGCCGTGCCGCTTCGCTTCGAATTTGTAACTGCAGTAAGCAACAAACCGCCGCAAGGCGATAAACATAAACCGAAGGAGCAACTCGCGCGGCCGGAGCAGAATGCTTCGCGACGGCCGGGCAGGGAAAAGGCGAACCGATATGTTGTGGAGAGGATTTCAAAAACCGAAGCGTCTCGCAGTAGACATGGAGACGTTAACCGATAAGTACGGCAAGTTCAGCGCGCAACCGTTCGAGCGTGGATTCGGCACGACGGTAGGCAATGCGCTGCGCCGTGTGCTGCTTTCGTCCATCGAAGGCGCTGCTGTTACCGCCGTTAAGATCGAGGGCGTGCTGCACGAGTTCCAGTCGATCACCGGCGTTGTCGAAGACGCAACGGACATCATCCTGAACCTGAAGCAGGTTCCGTTCAAGCTGAACGGCGATGGTCCGAAGGCGCTTTATCTGCGCGCGGATAAGCCGGGCGTTGTGACCTCCGGCATGATTGAGGCGGACGGCGATGTCGAGATTCTCGACAAGGACGTTTACATCGCGACCGTCAGCGAAGGCAAGCTCGACATGGAGATGCGCTTGAAGCGTGGGCGCGGCTACATCTCGGCCGACAAGAACTTCGACAGCGATCTCGGCATCGGTTTCATTCCAGTGGATTCGGTCCACTCTCCGGTTCGCAAGGTGAACTATGGCGTTGAAGCTGCCCGTCTGGGTCAGGTCACCGACTTCGACAAGCTGACGCTGGAAATCTTTACTAACGGCTCGGTACTGCCGGCAGATGCACTCGGACTTGCAGCGAAATTGATGAAGGACCACATGACCATCTTCATCAACTTCGAAGAAGAGATGGAGACCGATGCAGCGGCAGACGAGAGCCGCACGACGATCCACAACGAGAACCTGAACCGTTCCGTTGAAGAGCTCGAGCTCTCTGTCCGCAGCTACAACTGCCTGAAGAACGCGAACATTCAGACGATCGGCGAACTGGTGCAGAAGACCGAAGCCGAGATGCTGAAGACCAAGAACTTTGGCCGCAAGAGCTTGAACGAAATCAAAGAAATCCTCGCGCAGATGGGTCTGTCGCTGGGCATGCGCATCGACGAGAACGGCAACGCCATTCCCGGACCGACCAGTGTTCTGCCCGCGGCGACGCTTGCCGGCTACAACCGCTACGACGAAGACGACGAGGATGAAGACGAACTCGAAGGCGACGATGAAGAGGTTGTTTCCGCGCAGAATGAGCCGGAAAATTTCTAACGAAAGTGAACGGTGCCCGGGGGCAGCTACTTCGCTGCCCGCGGGTCGCTAGTTAAAGGATCAGGACAATGCGTCATCGTAAAGGTGGATACAAACTCGGACGGAACACAAGCCATCGTCGCGCGTTGCTGCGCAACCTTGTCACGTCCATTGTGGTAGAGGACAAGGTTGAGACCACCCTGGTCAAGGCCAAGGCTGCACGTCCTCTCGTTGAAAGGCTCATCACGCTGGGCAAGCGCGGTGATTTGCACTCCCGGCGTCAGGCACTCAGTTTCCTGATGACGCGCGAGGCCGTCACTCGTCTGTTCGACACGGTTGCGCCGCGCTATGGCGATCGCAATGGTGGATATCTGCGCATCGTCCGTACGGGCTTCCGCAAGGGCGATAACGGTGAGAAAGCATTCATCGAGTTGCTGGGTGCGGAGCAGGTTCTGGACGAGAAGCGTCAAAAACGCGCCGAGTCCCGCGAAAAGCGTCGTGCCGCTATGGCCGATGCGATGACTGAAAGCCAGCCATCCGCTACGGGCGATATCGACAAGACCGAGTAAGCTCTTTTTCGACCAAAACACAAAAGGCGCAGCCCGCGGGCTGCGCCTTTTTCTTGCTTCACCTCGTCAGCTAGTACGCTCGCGGCGTGCAAAATACACTGCGGCGAGAATCAACTGCGCTACGAGGCAGCCGCAGGTATCAATCAGAACGTCGTGTGGCGATCCGGTCCGGTTCGGGATGAAGTACTGATGCATTTCGTCGTAGATGGCGATGATGATGGTCGCAGCGATTGCCAGCCCGGCGGCGCGCCACCAATAGCCCGTGCGAGATGCGGAGATCTTCGTGCGCAGAGTCACATACCAGGATCGGAAGAAGAGCAGGCCAACCATTCCATAGCCGATGAAATGACCCCCCTTGCGGATGCGCCAGTGGATCATCGTCCACGCTTCATCGGCTACCGCGCCGAAGAACTTCGTCCAGTAGGGGCGCAACCACCCGCTTGTGTGATCAGCGCCCAGCATCGAGGTCGACTCGATAGCAATTACCGTGACGCCAATTGCTGCAGGAATCCACGCAATGATCCAGAACCACAAACCGCGATGGCTCGGTTCCGGAGATGGGGCCAGCGAAGGCTGCTGGCTCTCTACAAGTACTTCAGCTCTACTCGACATGATAATTGGGTGCTTCCCTCGTAATGATGACGTCGTGGACGTGGCTTTCTCGCAGCCCTGCATTTGAGATGCGTACGAATCGCGAATTCTGCTGTAAATCTTCGATGGATCCGCAACCGAGGTAGCCCATTCCTGAGCGTAGGCCGCCAACTAGTTGGTACACCATGGCCTCCAGCGGTCCGCGATGCGGCACGCGTCCCTCGATGCCTTCAGGGACAAATTTTGCCAGGCGGTTCCCGTTACTGGTTTCGCGCGCGGTCAGCGAAGCCGGTCGCTCGTTCTGCGCATCGAAATCGTCTTTGCTCTGGAAATAGCGCTCGCCAGAGCCCTGCGACATTGCAGAGAGAGAACCCATTCCGCGATACGCCTTGAAACTGCGGCCCTGATAGAGAATCGTTTCGCCCGGGCTTTCGTCCACGCCCGCGAACAGCGAACCCACCATGACGGCATTCGCGCCCGCCGCAATCGCCTTCGTAACGTCGCCCGAATACTTGATTCCGCCATCGGCGATGAGCGGGATATTGTGCTTCGATGCCGCGCGATACGCCTCTGAGATCGCCGTGATCTGCGGCATGCCGGCGCCCGTGACCATGCGTGTCGTGCAGATGGAACCGGGCCCGATGCCGACTTTGATTGCATCCGCGCCTGCTTCGATCAGCGCCAAGGCTCCTTCGTAGGTAGCGATATTGCCGGCGAGTAGATCCACTTCAGGAAACCGCTTCTTCACATCGCGTACTGCTTCGAGAACACGCGAAGAATGCCCGTGCGCGGAATCAATCGCCAATGCGTCGACGCGGAAGCGGACAAGTTCCGCTGCACGCTCAAGGAAATCGCCGGTTGCGCCAATCGCGGCGGCGCAACGCAGACGGCCCTGCGAATCCTTCGCTGCGCTCGGATATTTCAATTTCTTCTGAATGTCTTTGACCGTGATCAGGCCCTTGAGCTCGTAACCGCCGTTGACCACGAGCAGCTTCTCAACGCGATGCTGGTGCAGTATCTTTTCCGCTTCCTCCAGCGTCGTGCCGACCGGCACCGTGATCAGATTCTCACTCGTCATCACATCGCGGACGAGTATGTCAGTGCGCGTCTCGAAACGCAGGTCGCGATTCGTCAGGATGCCAACAAGTTTTTTATTGTGTGTGACCGGAACGCCCGAGATCTTGTATCGGCGCATAACGTCGAGCGCGTCTGAGATGCGGTGATCGGGCTCAATAGTGACCGGGTCGACGATCATGCCGCTTTCCGAGCGCTTCACCTTGTCGACTTCAGCTGCCTGCTGCTCGATCGTCAGGTTGCGGTGCAGGACGCCGAGGCCGCCCTGCTGTGCCATCGCAATCGCGAGGCGAGATTCTGTTACGGTGTCCATCGCGGCTGAAAGCAGCGGGGTGGTGAGGCGGATATTGCGGGTGAGCTGTGTCTCAGTGGAGACCTGCGTCGGAACGACGTCACTATAGGCAGGCACGAGGAGGACATCGTCGAAGGTCAGAGCTTCAGGAATTGGTAACTGGATCATAAAAAGGTGTAGTAGTCCGGCGCCTCCTTGACGCTTGTGATTGACCCTGCTGAAAAGTAACGGTTCTTACGATTGTAGGCGGGTAAACGGGGCGCGTAAACCAATGGCGCATTATCCGGGAGGGAAGTTTCACCAACGGGTTCATGTTCACTGCGGCCGCCTGCCACTTTCCGAGAAGGCCGCGATTCGACCACAACCCCCTACAGTCATTGATGCTTTGCGATTACACGTCGACTCACTTAGACCAAACTGACCCCACTCCACGCATTCCTGGCTTGGAAAGCGGGGCTGCCAATGTACAATTCCGTCAAATTTCTGCCGGGGAGGCAGGACAACGTGGGCGACAAATCTGAAGGGCCAGCTGAGAAGCCGAGCTTCCTATCTACAACTACGGGGATGCTGACGGCGTTGGCGACCACCATCGCCTCTGTTACTGCATTGGTGACTGCACTTTATACGGCTGGTGTGATCGGCCATAAGAGTCCGGATAACCCCGCACCGACACCAGTCGTGCAGCACGATAGCTCCGGCAAAACCCCCGCGCCGGCGCCGAATGCGGTCGTCAACACTGTCGGGCAGCCGGGGACGGATTCGCAGACGGCGAGCTGGCGCGCCGCCGTCGATTCAATCGAGCCCGGCCAGTACAGCCTTCAGTCCTATCAACTGAACGGACAGATCTTGCCGGTGCAGGGTGTTCTGATGCTGAGAAAACAGCCGGACGGTGATCTCCAGTTTCACTCGCAGCTACATATCAACAACGTAAACTATTGGTATCAGGGGATGGTCCGTTACCGGAACGGCGCCTGGCACCAGCAGACGCTCGGGTCAAACGATCCGACCGCGAATAACATTCCGATCGTGATTGACCTGGTCGAACGCAACGGGCAGTTGGCGGTGCAGAGCGCAACTACCGGTGTACAAATGAGTTGGATAAAGCAGTGACTGGCTGGAGGGGTAACTGGGCCGTCTGACCATCGGACGATAGGGAAAGCCCCTGGCGGAAGGCCGGGCCGGTTTGAGATTTTGCCGTCCCGGGCGTATCCTAAGAAGGCAGACGAGTTTGTCCTATACCTTCTTGCGTCGCGAGTACACCGCGCGAGAATGGCCGGGGTAAATGAGTGGGCGAAAGCCCACTTTTCTTTTGCAGAAAAAGGCCATAGACATCATGGCGGCAGACCTGGCGACAATCCGGCAGATGGCGCAGCGCGTAGCCGCTTCGCACGGGCTGGATGTCGTGGATGTCGATTTTCAGGGTGCCGGGAAGCATCGCGCACTTCGGGTCTTCATCGAAAAGAATGCGGCCGAACGCGCGAAGCTGGCCGAAGTGGCAAAGAGCGGCGGCGCAGATGCGTTACAGGATTTTGGCGGGGCTGACGCCGTAGACCTCGCGTTGAAAGACCAGTTGGCCGGTGTAACACATGCTGACTGCGAAGCGTTCAGTCAGGATTTTGGCACGTTGCTCGATGTGGAAGACGCTGTACCCGGAGCGGAATACACACTGGAAGTCTCGTCGCCGGGTCTGGATCGAAAGCTGATCAGCGCAAGCGAGTTCGAACGCTTTCAGCAGAATCTGGTCAAGCTGCAAACGTTCACCGCGGTGAATGGAAATCGTCATTGGCAGGGCCGTATCGTCAAGGTGGGCAAGGGAAAGCTGGAACTCGATCTGTCTGCCGTGAAGCAGAAGCGGCAAAAGGGCGCAAAGGGCGCGCAGAAATCTGCACCCCCGCAAAGCATTGAGATCGAGATTACGAACGTCGAAAAGGCGCAACTGATTCCTGAGATTTAACAATAGCTCGGTCAAGTTTGCGTAAAAATTTTTAGTGTCGCGCAGGCAAGCAGTGCGCACAGTCTGAGAAGAAGAGGATTATGGCGAGTCCGCTATATCAAAGCATTGAGCTGTTGAGCCGTGAGAAGGGCATCGAGCCCGAGATCGTGGTGGGTGCCGTCGAAGACGCGATCGCGCTCGCGACACGCAAGTATTACAAGACGACCGAGAGCATGCGCGCCGAGCTGGATAAAGAAACCGGCGAACTGCGGGCGTATGTCTACAAGACAGTCGTCGAAACTCCCGAGCAGGTCGAGGATCCCGTCAATCAGATAACGCTCGATGAAGCGAAGGCCATCGCGCCCGAAGTTGAAGCAGGCGGCGAGCTGCGTTTTTACAAAGACACCAGTCCACTGGGCCGCATCGCCGCGCAGATGGCGAAACAGGTCATCTTCCAGAAGGTTCGCGAAGCCGAGCGCGACACGGTGTTCAACGAATACAACCACCGCGTCGGCGAAGTGCTGACCGCGACTGTGAAGCGCCTGGAGCCGATGGACGTCATCTTTGACATCGGCAAGGCAGAGGCGCGCATGCCGCGTCGTGAGCAGTCACGTCTCGAGCAGTTCGCCGTCGGCGAGCGCACGCGTGTTGTACTGCAGCGCGTCGACCGCGCGTCCAAGGGACCGCAGGTGATTGTGTCGCGTGCAGCGCCGGAACTGGTGCAGTCGCTCTTCCAGGGGGAAGTTCCCGAGATTTACGACGGCACGGTGATGATCCGCGCAATCGCTCGCGAAGCCGGCGAGCGCACCAAGATCGCGGTGATTTCGCGCGATAAAGATGTTGACCCGGTCGGCGCATGCGTCGGCATGAAAGGCATGCGCGTCCAGTCCATCATCCGCGAACTCCGCGGCGAAAAGATCGACATCATCGAGTTCTCTGAAGAGATCACGACGTTCGCTGAGAAGGCGTTGCAGCCGGCGAAAGTAAGCCGCGTGAGTATCGTCGATCTCGCAGACAAGCAGCTCGAGGTGATCGTCGACGACACGCAGCTTTCGCTCGCCATTGGCAAGCGTGGACAGAACGTGCGGCTGGCGGCCAAGCTGCTGGGCTGGAAGATCGACATCAAGAGCGAAGAAGAAAAGCGCCAGGAAGTCGAGCAGCAGATGCAGGCGATGGAAGGCGGTCCGACGACTCCCATCGATCAAGTCACTGAGCTGGGCGCTACGGTGATCGAGAAGCTGATCGCGGCTGGCATCACTACAGTCGAAGCGCTGGCTGATATGACACCCGAGCAACTGGAAGAGATTCCGGGCATCGGCGAGAAGACGATGGAGAAGATCGGCACCGCCGTGCGCCACTACTACGGGCAGTACGAGGAAGGTGAAGAGCGGCCCGCGCCAAAAGTCGCCGCCGAAAGTGCTGAGCCACAAGAACCGCAGAGCGAGGCCGCGGTCAACGCAGCCAGCGCCGCCACCGAAAGCAGCGAGCATGTCGAGGAAGTTTCAATCGACGAGTTGGAAGAACAGCAAGACGATTTGTCAGGCGATGGCGTTGAAGACGCGGTACACATCGCGCTGACCGATTTGACCGAAGCTCCGATGGTGAGCCCGGAGGATCCTGAACAGACGGTAACTGACATTGTCGACCACTCTGATCCGACGTTGCATGCGATGCAGCGCCCGGAGCGGACAGATCACGAGATCGCGGACAAATCGGCTGATAAGGAAGAAACGGAATGATGGTGCGGCCTGTTATCGGCCCATCGTCAGCGTTTTCAGGGATAATGGTGTTAGCGCGTTCTAAGCGTGCAGGCGGGGTTCATATGAGTCGCTAAGTACGTAAGAGCAGGGAAAGTAAAAGGGGCGGATGAGTAAAGTTCGTATAAACGATCTGGCACGTGAGCTTGAGGTAAAGAGCAAGCAGATTCTTGATGTGCTGGAAGAAGTCGGCGTCACGGAGAAGAAAACGCACTCGAGTTCGCTCGAATTCGACGAAGCCGAGCGTGTGCGCGTGCGTTTGCGCCGCAGCGGCACGGGCAAAGCCAGCACTGCGTCCAGGCAGCAAGTCGCAGAAACAAAACCAAAAATCGACTGGTCGCAGGTATCGAAACCCGGCGACGTGCTGAAGGCAATCCAGCAGCGTGCGGCTGAACAAGCTGCAGCCGCGGCCGCGCCTCCGCGCCCGGTAGTTAAGCCGGTAGAGGTTGCGCCGAAGCCAGCGGTCACCGCTGCCCCCATTCCCACACCGCCCGCACCAAAGCCACCGCCACCCGCGTTCAAGAAGGTAGTTCCGCAGCCGCGTCAGGCCCCGCAGATCGTAACGCCGCCAGCGGCCCCAGCAATCGCTTCGCGCCCGCCTTCGGGGCCAGTCGTCGCGCGGCCGCCAGTGGTCGCCGTAGCGCCTTCAGCGCGGCCCGCAATCGCCTCCACCGCACCGGGCACGCCCGTCGTCGTCAAGCCGTCTGCAGTGCCGCCACCACCTCCGCCGGCACCGCCGGCTGCCGTTGTCGCGCCGCCACTGCCACCACCGCCCGCCGTCGAGGCAGCCGCCGTAGCGCCGCCTCCCGTTGTCGAAGAAGCGCCCGCAGTCGAGGCGGCGCCGGCTCCGCCAGTCCGCAGGGTCGTTATGCCACAGACAGGACCGCGACCGGTTTACACCGCGCCGCCACCGCCACCACCCTCTGGAGCTCCGGCTGCTGGATCGGGACAGGTGCGCGCCGGTGGATTCGTCAGCGGTCGCGCAATATTTGAGCGCCCGCGTCCGCAAGGCGCCGGCGCTGGCTTTGCGCCAGGTTCGCGCCCGCCGCTTCGTCCGGGCGAACGTCGGCCCATGCATCCGACCCGCACCGGACCCAGCGGTCCAGGCGGCCCAGGTCGCCCAGGGATGGGCGCACGCCCCGGCTTTGGAGCGCGTCCCGGCTTCGGAGCACGTCCGGGAGGACCGGCT
>Ga0207155_1041_pt1 | contig 31464 bp, 29 predicted proteins | sample Alteio_BWMinHeat_26_FD_153515 | JGI IMG/M metagenome (GOLD analysis project Ga0207155, IMG submission 153515) | Enriched cells from forest soil in Barre Woods Harvard Forest LTER site, Petersham, Massachusetts, United States -... | ecosystem: Environmental > Terrestrial > Soil > Temperate forest >... | reverse complement strand
AGATTATCGGTATACATCAAAACTAACATCACCGCCAATGAAACAACTGCGCCAATAATCATCGGCAACACACGTCTGCCAATGCGATCAGAGAACCAACCGAAAGCAGGCGAACCAAAGATGACGCCGACAAATAGCATTGTGGTTGCATAAGAAGCTTCGGTATGAGTTAAGTTGTGCACTTGCACGAGATAAGGGATACCCCATAGTGCGCCCAACAAAAAAATAGGAAAATTCATTAAAGAAGTATAAATACCGCCAAACCAATTATTACGATTCATCAACGCCAACCCAATGCTGCGCCAAAATCCTATCGTTTGTAATTGTTTTTTATTCTCTATCACTTCATTCTGACTATTCGGCGGACGATCTTGCACAAATATTACGATTAAGATTGCAACGATAATCCCTAATGAAGCATCGATCATTACCGCATTACGCCATCCAACCATTTCAGTTAATTTTGCTAATGGGGTTTGTGCTATTAAACCGCCCAACATCGCCATGGTCACAACAACACCTGTGACAAGCGCCATCCGGCGTGGTGGAAACCAGCGCGAAGCCAAACGAATACAGCTTAAAAAGCAAAATGAAGCACCGACCCCAACGAAAAAACGGCCAATTGCGGCAGTCATATATTGATCTGCGAGTGCAAAAGTAAATGTTCCAACGGTACAAAGAGCGACGGCAAACAATAATAATTTTTTCGTTGAAAAGCGATCTAACAGTAAACCGGCTGGGAATAAGCACAAAGCATTTCCATAAAAATAGGTAGCTGCTAACCCCCCAAGCTGCTCAGCATTCAAATGAAATGCTTGCATTAATTGTTCATTAATTGCATTAAAAAGATTGAGCTGGATGAATTCATAAAAGAAAAATAACGATGCTGTCAACGTCACCAACCAGCCTAAGGCTGAATGGTCGGTTTCCTGTGCCACAGTTTGAGTCGCAGTTTGAGTCATAGCCATTTCGTCCCCTCAACAAATGCTTGAAATACCCAGCGTTCTTCTACCATAGATCGCATTGAATCGCCAAGATTTTTCATCATCCCTACCAACAATTTTCCCCTTTGAAAAAAGGGGGAAGTGTTATTTGGTCGCTTGCTTATCGCTTTTATTCTTGGGAGTAATCTCTACTCGATTCTCAATCAATTCATCCACCACCTGCGGATCCGCCAACGTCGAAACATCCCCCAAATCATCTAACTGATTATTCGCAATCTTGCGCAACAACCGCCGCATGATTTTGCCCGAACGCGTTTTCGGTAATGCTTCAGTCCATTGAATGTATTTTGGCGTTGCAATTGCGCCAATCACATGACGCACTTCTTTTGATAATTCATCTTTCAATTTATCGGTAGGCGACACATTTGTTTTTAACGTTACAAATGCATAAATACTTTCACCTTTAATCTCGTCTGGGACAGCAACAACTCCCACTTCCGACACTGCAGTATGACTAACAAAAGCACTTTCGACTTCCCCTGTTCCAATCCGATGTCCAGACACTTTAATGACATCATCATTGCGACCAGTAATCCAAAAATATCCGTCATCATCGCGTTTCGCATCATCACCCGTCAAATAATTGCCGGGGAATTCTTTGAAATAGTTATTCACGAAACGCTCTCGATCGCCATACACTGTTTGCATCATTCCTGGCCAAGGTTGCGTAATCACCAATTTCCCCATTTGATTAGCCGAAACTTCTTCGCCTTTATCATTCAGCACCGCAGGCATCACGCCAAAAAATGGCCATCCTGCAGAACCTGCTTTTAATGGGGTTGCACCTGGCAATGGACTAATCAGAATTCCGCCGGTCTCCGTTTGCCACCAAGTATCAACCACCGGGCACCGCTCGCCGCCAATCACTTGGTAATACCATTCCCACACTTCTGGATTAATGGGCTCCCCAACCGTGCCGAGTAATTTCAAACTAGTGCGCTGCGTACTTTGCGTCCATTGATCACCTTCACGTCGCAATGCGCGAATCGCAGTCGGCGCAGTGTAAAGAATATTAACTTGATGCTTGTCGACAATTTCCCAAAATCGCGCGGGTGTCGGATAATTTGGCACACCTTCAAAAATTACATTGGTCGCACCGTTACACAATGGTCCATAGACTGAATAAGAATGTCCCGTAATCCAACCGACATCAGCAGTGCACCAATACACATCGCCATCGTGATAATCAAAAATATATTTGTGTGTCATTGCAACATAAACTAAATATCCGCCCAGTGTATGCAAAATTCCTTTTGGTTTGCCCGTCGATCCTGATGTATACAAAATAAAAAGTGGATCTTCAGCATCCATCATTTCACACGGACAACTAGTTGATGCCGTTTGCATCGCTTCGTGATACCAAATATCACGCTCTTTTTTCCAAGGTGTTTCATCTTCCGTATGTTTGATCACAATGACATGTTTGACCTTCGGACATTTTTCTAATGCTTCATCAACATTCGCTTTCAACGGAATTTTTTTCTTGCCGCGCACCCCCATATTCGCTGTAATCACCACACGACAATCTGCATCTAAAATTCGATTGCGCAAAGACTCTGGTGAAAAACCGCCAAACACAACTGAATGCACTGCACCAATGCGCGCACAAGCAAGCATTGCAACCACCGCCTCTGGAATCATCGGCAAATAAATACTAACGCGATCACCTTTTTTAACTTTATTTTTTTTCAACACGTTCGCTAAACGACATACTTCTTGATGTAATTCCGCATACGAAATTTTTTTACTTTCGTTCGGCTCATCACCTTCCCAGATAATTGCTGTTTGTTGACCGCGCGTTTCTAAATGGCGATCCAAACAGTTATAACAAGCATTTAATTTACCGCCCTGAAACCAATGTACATTTAATTTTGTAAAATCACCTGTCAACACATCATCCCAACGCTTAAACCACGTCACAAATTTTTCGGCTTGTTCACTCCAAAAATTTTTTGGATCACGCAGTGAACGTGCGTACATTTCGCGATATTGTGTTTCATTGATATGTGCTTGACGTGCAACTTCGGAAGTCACGGGATGAACTGGGGGATGAGACATGCTATAGTCCTTTGAATGATTATCTCTCGGCTTTACTAGTATTTAAAATTTAGAAATATTTAGCAAGGTGCTCATGCGTTTAAATACCATTTATCTTTTACCATTATTTGTTACCACGTTGGTCGTCATTTTTTTCTGGCGTGAATCTGAAAATAATGCACGACTACAATCATCTGCCCTTGCAACGGTGGGAAAACCGCTGCCGTCATTTAATTTGCCAACATTATACAATCCTACACTGCGCTTCACTAACCAATCCCTGCAAGGACATGTTGCCATATTGAATATTTGGGCCTCGTGGTGTAATGCTTGCACGAATGAACATGCCACGTTGCTCGCAATTAAGAATCAATACAATTTTCCAATCTATGGTTTAGATTATAAAGATAATCTTCAAGATGCAGAAAATTGGCTGCAAAAAAATGGCAATCCTTTTGCCATTATCGGCATAGATAGCGGCGGAGAAACTGGCGAGGCGTTACATATCTATGGAACACCTGAAACTTTCTTAATTGATAAACATGGCATGATTCGCTATGTTTATCTTGGCGCATTAAATATCGAAGCTTGGAAAAACACCCTGTGGCCTTTAATTGTACAATACCAGGCTGAAAGTTGAATCAGGGCTCCCGCATTAAAATTCAGCTGTTTTTACTGATTTTTATGGGGCTGAGCGGTAGGGAGGGCTCCCGCAGTGTTTACACTGCGGGATACCCGTAGCGATGGGGCCCCATAAAAATCAGTAAAAACAGCTGAATTTTAATGCGGGAGCCCTGAAAATTGAATTGAGATCAAACGACGATTCAGGTAATGTCATCATCATGGATTCAAATTCAAACAACAAACCACTCAAAAAAATGCGCAAACTGAAATCAATCGGTTGGCGTGAATGGGTTGCATTGCCTGAATTAGGGATCAATAAAATTAAAGCAAAAGTGGATACAGGCGCTCGAACGTCGGCTTTACATGCGTTTTCTTTGCGTACATTTGAAGAAAATGGCAAAAATATGATTTCTTTTGAAATTCACCCTCTGCAAAATAATGTCGATGTTATCGCCACCTGCACAGCTGAGATTGTTGATAAACGCTGGGTTAGTGATTCCGGCGGTCACCGTGAAGAGCGTTACGTCATCATCACCCCCCTTGTGATTGGCGGCGAAACTTGGCCGATTGAGATTACTCTCACAGAACGTGATAGTATGCTGTTCCGAATGTTATTGGGCAGAAGTGCGATACGCAAGCGTCACTCAGTTAATCCTGCACGCTCATTTACAAAAGGTTTTAATCCTCTAAAGAAAGAAATTACAAAAACTTAGGTAACTAGATACATATGAAAATAGCGATTTTATCGAGAAAATTCGATTTATATTCAACTACGCGTTTAGTCGACGCAGCAAAAAAACGCGGCCATAAAGCGGATATCATCGATACCATGCGTTGTTACATGAACATCACTTCATTACGCCCGACGATTCATTACAAAGGTAAAGAATTACCTATTTATGATGCGGTGATTCCACGTATCGGAGCTTCCGTGACGTTTTATGGCGCAGCTGTTGTACGTCAGTTGGAAATGATGAATGTATTTTGTGTCAACGAATCTGTTGCCATCACGCGCGCACGCGACAAATTGCGCTGTTTTCAATTGTTATCCAAGAAAGGTATCGGCTTGCCAATCACTGGTTTCGCGCACTCGCTCGATGAAATTCAAGATTTGATTCGCATGGTGGGCGGACCGCCACTCGTGATTAAATTCTTAGAAGGCACTCAAGGCATTGGTGTCATTCTTGTAGAAACAGCAAAAGCTGCACGTAGCATGATCGAAGCATTTTTAGGCTTAAAAGTAAATATTCTGGTACAAGAATACATTAAAGAAGCGAGTGGCGCAGATATTCGCTGCTTTGTCGTTGGTAATGACGTCGTCGCTGCGATGAAACGTCAAGCTAAATCCGGTGAATTCCGTTCTAATCTACATCGCGGCGGTGAAGCGAGCGGGATTGAAATTACCGATGAAGAACGCACCATGGCAATTCGTGCCGCACAAATTGTTGGTTTAAATGTTGCCGGCGTCGACATTGTTCGTTCTGCACGCGGACCATTAATTATCGAGGTGAATGCATCGCCTGGGTTGGAAGGAATTGAAAAAGCGACTAACAAAGACGTTGCGGGGTCTATTATTACATTTATTGAAGAAAGCGTTAGAGACGGGAAAAAATCTGATAAAAATAGAGGGTGAATTCGCATTTCGTTATTGCAAGCGCGAGCAATGACAGACAGAGCCACTGAGGTTACCAAAAATTGTGACTACCGCAATATCGCTTTAAAATCCGTCGCCAATCGCTGCAAATCCAACTTATTAAGAAACAATGAATAACACATCCACGCACTAAGCGCTGCGAGATCTTGAAATTGATGCGGCACATATTGCGGCGGCACAATAATTTTTTCCTCCGCAAGATCCGATAAAATATGAATATCTTCGAGTGTTGTTTTGCCGACGAAAAGCAATGGAATTTGTGTCACTAATCCGTGCTGAACTGCCAAGCGGATATAATTATAAATCAAGATAAAACCTTTGCTGTAAGATAAATCTTTCGTGAAAGGCCCGCCATCTGGTGTGCTGCCACGAAACACGCGCGTTGTCGACTGATAACTATCTTCTTCATCCATCCCTTGATCACGATAAAAATTAAATACGTCAATAAAATTTGCGCCCTCTTCTGCCATGTTTACCGCAGTAATTCGATTCGTTAATCGTTTCACGCGACCAGGATAAGATGAAAAAGTGAAAACTTCAGTAATGATCGCCAATCCTTCTTGTGTGATGGTCGAGGTCGGCGGACCTTTACTGAGAAATGTGCACACCGGTTGTGCCATTCCATTGAGCGTTGTGCCTAAATGCACCCAACCTTCGTGAATTTCAAAAGTGCGAATTTCACGCTCACTAAACATGTAACCTTTATGAATTTTAATTTTATCTGCACCGGCTGCCGCATCGGCAAGAATACCGTCACTCAACTCTACACGTGGGTTGCGATTTGCACTCGCAAAATAAGTTCCTAACCGTTCGCCCAAAATGGCAACCGCTTCTTCACTGGTAAATACTTTATCATCCGCTGCCGTCTTCACCTGGTCTTTGAGATTTGCCAATGTGTTCGTCACTAATGTGGCTAAATCATTCAATGTTGGCGCGCCGATGTGAAATGCATCTTCAGAACTGCCATAGAGCTCTTGCGAAATCTCGGTAAATTTATCTGTTCCGCGCGCCATAAGCATTTCGACTACGCGAGAATATTCACGACACATGCGCTGCATAATGCTGCCAACGCCGCTATATTGACCTAACTTGCGGCGAATCATGCGTTCGATTTCAAAGAACTCTTCGATTTTTTTATGCGGATCATACTGCAGTGGATTTTTATCTTGATAATAATGTGATTCAACATGGGGCAACTTTTTAAATTTGTGTTTAAAAAAATGCTCTTGGATTTGCGCATCCCACTTAATTGAATCCAAAATGCGAATGGGCTTCTGTGCAGCGACTATTTGCTCTGAAAGCTCATAGATGACTTTCTGATAGTCGCCATTGATCATAGCCCGTCCTTGCCTCAGCTAATCTGTTAAGTCCGCAGGATGATTATAACATCCCGAACTTCTTCAGTTTAGCACGCAAGGTGCCACGCGAAAAACCTAAAATGCGTGCTGCCTCAGATTGATTCTGGTGGGTAAACTTCATCACCGCAGCTAATAACGGTTCTTCGATTTCATCAAGGAAGAAATCATGCACGTGGGTCGGTTCTTCGCCTTTCAAATTGGCAAAGTAATGTTTCATCACTTCAACCACATTTTCACGTAAGGAGATAGCGGTAGAATCGACATACGGATCGTTTTTTTCATCTGTCATGGAGTTCATCCTTGAATAGATTATTAAGTTGCAAATAAAGAATTACGACGCTCTGCCTCTTCAGCACATTCTACGCAGAGTTTAAACCCTAATCGACGGCGTGCCGCTGGGATATCTTCGTCACATTCCACACATGTTTTGGGGCCTGGCTTGCCCTCAGTTTCTTGGCGCATTTTTCTTAACGCGCTCAATACTTCACTCGCCATAAGATCGTTAGCAATATCTGCTTCATCTGCCATACCAACCTCCCGAAAAAGGACTGGCGATTATACGTGAAAGATGGGGAATGTCTATATGATATTTAGACGATGCAAGACTCCCGCATTAAAATCCAGCTGTTTTTACTGATTTTTATGGGGCTGAGCGGTAGGGAGGGCTCCCGCAGTGCTTGCACTGCGGGATACCCGTAGCGATGGGGCCCCATAAAAATCAGTAAAAACAGCTGGATTTTAATGCGGGAGTCTCGACGGTGCTTAAACAGCCATATCACCACAACAAACTTGCAATGCTGTTAAAGCAGCCACTGCGGCTGTTTCTGTTCGCAAGACTCGCGGCCCTAAATTTAGTGCTAAAAAGCCTTTGCTTATCAAGAATTCTATTTCTCGCTCACTCAAGCCGCCTTCTGGTCCAATCAATACCATAATTCGCGCTGTCTTCTCAATTTTTAGTGCTGATAATTTATGAGTTGCGTAAGGTGACAAAACAAACTTTACATCTGCTTCGACTGTCTGCAGCCAATCTTGAAGTGATTGTGGCAACTTAACTTCAGGAATCCGATTCCGACCCGATTGCTCACATGCACTTACTACAATCGATTGCCAATGTTGTTGCCGTTTTTCACTGCGCTCACGATCTAATTTCACATTACACCGCTCGGTAAACAACGGCACAATTTGTTTTACCCCCAACTCAACTGCTTTTTGAATGGTGTAATCCATTTTTTCACCGCGCGAAATGCCTTGTGCTAAGCAAAGATTTAATGCTGACTCGGCTTCGCGTGGATCATAATTGTTAATTTCCACCGTCACGTTTTTTTTATCAATTTGAACAATAGTTCCGACATATTCTCCGCCTGCACCATTAAATAACGTCACCGTTTCGCCAACGCTCCCTCGTAACACCCGCGCAAGATGATGGCTTGCTTGAGAATCAAGCAAAACTCTAGTGCCGATTTTTAATGGCATTGACTGGAAAATGCGTGTCATGGGGTAATCACATATTCGGTCACTGGCCGGCCGCCAATTAAATGTTCTTGGATGATGCGTTCTAACACTTCCGGCGTGCAGGAGTGGTACCAAACACCCTCTGGATAAACAACCGCGATTGGCCCTTGCTGACAGATTCGCAAACAATTGGCTTTGGTGCGATAAATACCGCCAGCGCCAGTCAACTGTAGATCATTCAGCCGTGTTTTGAGATATTCCCAAGACACCAAGCCGTCCTCGCGATTACAGCATTTGGGCTTAGTCTGTTCACAGCATAAAAAGATATGCCGTTTAATCTCACCAAGATGGAGTTTTTCAGCGCGCTGCTTGAGTTCGTCGTTCATATAGCCTGGCAAATAATGGTGCATTGAAGTATTATACGCGACTTGATTTTAACAAGGTTAAGAAGTAATGAACAAGCTTTACATAGAGACACACGGCTGCCAAATGAATGAATATGATTCATCCAAAATGGCCGATGTTTTAAAAGCCACCCACAATCTGGAAATCACTAAAAATCCAGAAGAAGCGGATGTGTTACTCTTAAATACTTGCTCAATTCGCGAAAAAGCCCAAGAAAAAGTGTTTTCTTCCGTCGGCCGCTGGCGTCTTTTAAAAGAAGAAAAACCTGATGTAATCATTGGTGTTGGCGGTTGTGTCGCCAGCCAAGAGGGTGCCGCCATCATCAAACGCGCTCCGTTTGTCGATTTAGTCTTTGGTCCGCAAACCTTACACCGTTTGGGTGAAATGATTGATGAGCGAAAAGCAAAGCATAAACCCGTAGTCGATATCAGTTTTCCTGAAATCGAAAAATTCGATAAATTACCCGCGCCGCGTGCCGAAGGTGTGAGCGCCTATGTCTCAATTATGGAAGGCTGCAGCAAATATTGCAGTTTCTGTGTCGTCCCTTATACACGTGGGGAAGAAATTAGTCGTCCATTTGATGATGTATTAGCTGAAGTGGTTTCGCTTACCGAACAAGGTGTGCGAGAAATCCATTTATTGGGACAAAACGTAAATGACTATCGCGGGCCGATGCACGAAGGCGGAATCGCTGATTTAGCACTGTTAATTCAGTATATTTCTGCTCTCGAAAATGTGTCGCGCATCCGTTTCACCACTTCACATCCAGTCGCTTTTTCTAATTCATTAATTCAAGCGTATGCTGAAGTACCGCAACTCGCAAACCATTTACATTTACCAGTACAAAGCGGTTCTGATCGCATACTCGCCGCCATGAAACGTGGCTATACCGCACTAGAATACAAATCTAAAATTCGCAGACTACGCAAAGTGCGCCCAGACATTTGTATTTCATCCGATTTTATTATTGGCTTTCCCGGTGAAACAGAAGCTGACTTTGAAGCCACCATGGATCTCATTCACGACATTGGTTTTGATAATTCATTCAGCTTTATTTACAGCCCGCGCCCTGGCACACCTGCCGCACAATTGCCTGATGATGTGTCGATGGAAACCAAAAAACAACGTTTGGCTATTTTGCAAAACCGCATTTTGCTTAATATGAAGCGTATTAGCGATAGCATGGTAGGCTCACTGCAAACCATTTTAGTGACTGGGCCTTCTAAAAAAGACCCTAATGTTATGGCGGGGCGCACGGAAAATAATCGTGTGGTGAATTTTAAAGGTGATACTGACTTAGTTGGTCAACTAGTTACGGTTAAAATTACCGAAAGCTTGCCAAACTCGCTGCGTGGGGAAGCTCAGTAACATCCGCTCCATCTATATTTATTCACTGCTTAATGTGTAATATACTAAGAACTATCTAATCACTTACAGAGGTTATTATCTATCTTGGAAACCACACATTATTCAAAAGTTGTAGTGCTAAGCCCTGAAGATAACAAACGTTTGCTCAATCTGTGTGGCCAGCTGGATGAGCATATCCGTCTCATTGAAAACCGCCTGGATGTCGATATTAAGCAACGCGGTTATACCTTTTCTGTTAGCGGTCATCCAGAAGCGGTGCGAAAAGCCTGCGAAACACTTACGCATTTTTACCATGAAACTAAAAAAACGGCCGATTTAGCGGCGCAAGAAGTACATTTATATTTGCAAACTGCGCAATCTTCGCAAGATCTGCGTGTTGATATCCGCACCAAACAATGTTTAGTGACAGCACGCGGCGAAAACCAAGTTCGTTACATGCGTAATGTGATGCAACATGATATTAATTTTGGGATTGGGCCAGCAGGTACCGGCAAAACATTTTTAGCCGTGGCTTGCGCTGTCAATGCACTTGAATCAGAGCGTGTCAGCCGCATTATTTTAGTGCGTCCAATCGTTGAAGCGGGGGAAAAACTCGGCTTTTTACCTGGTGATCTCGCGCAGAAAGTTCATCCTTATTTACGTCCTTTGTATGATGCATTATATGAAATGATGGGCTTTGACACCGTTAATGATTTGATCGAAAACGATGTTATTGAATTAGTACCATTAGCTTATATGCGCGGCCGTTCACTCAATGATTCTTTCATTATTTTGGATGAAGGCCAAAACACCACCGCAGAACAAATGAAAATGTTTTTAACTCGGATTGGTTTCAATTCAAAAGCAGTCATCACTGGCGACATTTCGCAAATTGACCTTCCGAATCGACGTGATTCAGGGTTAATTCATGCGCTTGAAGTGTTAAAAAATGTGAAAGGCATTAGCTTTTCGCAATTTGCGCCTAGTGACGTTGTCCGCCACCCATTAGTGCAAAGCATTGTTGAAGCGTATGAAGAGCACAATCGTAAGCAAGGCAATTGATCATGTATGATGTGATTGTGCAGCGCGTGGTGGCAGCAAAATCGCTGCCCAGCGTGATAAAATTAAAGCGTTGGGCGATTGCCGCACTGACAGAAAAAATTGATTCTGCTGAAATGACCATTCGCATCGTCGACAAAAGTGAAATCACCGATTTAAACTCGACTTATCGTCACAAACACAAACCGACAAATGTATTGTCTTTTCCATTTGATATGCCGGACGAATGTGATGAAATTCGCATGCTGGGTGATATTGTTATTTGCGCAGATGTCATTCAAGAAGAGGCTCAAGCACAACAAAAAACCCTCGAAGCACATTGGGCACACATGGTGATTCATGGCACATTACATTTACTCGGTTATGATCATGAGAGAAATGAAGATGCTGAAATCATGGAATCAGAAGAAATAAAAATTTTACATCAATTAGGTTTCGCAAATCCGTATTTAGAAACAGGTGAGCAAAAATGAATGATGAAATGCAGCCCAAACAACGTTCTTGGTTTGAACGTCTAAGCGATTTATTAATTCGCGAACCAAAAGATCGTGAACAATTGATGGAAGTTTTGCGTGACGCAGAAGAACGCGACATTTTAAGCTCTGAAATTCTGAGCATGATTGAAAGTGTGCTGCAAGTATCTGAAATGCAAGTACGTGAAGTCATGGTACCAAAATCACAAATGGTTTTTGTTGAACACGATAGCAAACTTGAAGCATTGTTACCGCTTGTCATCGAATCAGGTCATTCACGTTTTCCCATCATCAATGAAGACGATGTCGTGGGAATATTGCTCGCGAAAGATTTATTGAAATACAGTTTTAAAAAAGAAGCGCTCGAATTCGAGATGAAAGATGTGTTGCGTCCCGCCATTTTTGTTCCGCAAAGTAAACGCCTAGACATTTTACTGCGGGAATTTCGTGCGAACCGAAATCATATGGCGATTGTCATCGATGAGTATGGTCATGTTGCCGGTCTTGTCACAATTGAAGACGTATTAGAACAAATTGTCGGTGATATTGAAGATGAATATGACATCGAAGAAGAAGACGATATTAAAAAACATACCGACGGTTCGTATACTGTCAAAGCAGCGACACCGATCGATGATTTTAACGAATATTTTTCCACTGAATTAAGCGATGAAGAATTTGATACTATTGGCGGTTTGGTACTGCATGGCCTTGGACATTTGCCAAAACGTGGCGAAACGTTGCAAATAGCTAATTATCGTTTCAAGGTGTTACATAGTGATAATCGGCGGATTCATTTGCTGGAAGTCAGACAGGCTTCTTGAAGATTCAATAAGTTAGCAAAAAGCAAGAAAGTCTCTCAAGTGCTATACTGCTAGATGATATTTATCTCTTCCACGAGCTTACTAATATGGCATCTTCCGGTAAAAAAATTCCATCAGAACAAAGCTTACCAGCGATTGCCAACTATCTTGAAAAACAAGGCGAAAAGTCGGGTAAAGTTTACCATCTTCTTGTCGATGCTATTCACTTATTTGGTAAACATGACACGCTAATTTCACTTACACGAGATAAGTTGTCTCCTGTAATTTTAAGTGATTATTTTTCTGAAATGAAAAATCAGCCAACACATGAAGTTGATGAAAAGCAACAACCAGATCCAGATAAAGAAATCCTGGGGGAATATCAACACAAACTCGATAGATTAAATGCGCTTAAGTACAAAATTAATTCTGCGCTAGACATTATTAAGAAAGAAATCATACCTGATACAAAATATAAAGATAAAATTCAAATATATTTAAAAGCTCAAGAGGAATTAGAATTTTTTTTAAAAAAAATCGACGATAATATTATGATGGAAATCATACATGATGGATCCAAATTAAAAGTGGATTGGATTACATTAATTTCAGTAAAACTTAATGAGGCGATTCTTTATTTAGAAAATTTTCCTTCTTTATCTGATGAAAAGAAACACTTAGAAAATATCATAGAAAAAATTAAAAAATCCTCTAGTGATAAAAATGATGTTATTTTCAGCTGCTATGAGCAGATAAAAATTATCTATAGAACTATCAGTAATAATATACTTCAGGAAAAACTTCCTGCCTCCCTAAATGAATTTCTTACCCTTATATCAGAAGCAATATATAATTTAATGTTTTACATCGAAAGTCGCAACCAATCACTTCATTCCATATATAAGTTGGCCCATCGAATGGGCATTCGATTTGTTCCACTTAAACAAAATCATGATCCTTTAACATCATCGAATAGAGGGCATTGCGCGGGTTATGTTTTAGATTGGAGTAAAAAAGTCATCGCTAACGAAAAATTTTATGCTAAAGAATTGAGTCTGGATTTACAGTCAGCATATATGCAATTGCATGAGTCTGAACTGTTCCTACAAAATTATATCTTCTCTATGCCAAGCAAGGTTGACCTTTCAAACTCAACACGAATAAAAATTGAAGGATTATTTAAATCAGTATTGAAACAAAATTGTGTCTATGGCATTTGTCTGAATTTAAGCAAATCAATAGGAGATCATGTTGTCGGTGTAAGTTATAGAAAAAATTGTGATGGCAAAATTTCCGTGGAATTATTTGATCCAAACTACGGTATTTTTTATTTCGATGATTTGGATAAATTTAAGGATTTTTTTGCTTTTATGGTTGACGTCATTTATAAATCATATGCAACAATTTCGTGTGAAATTTATGAGATTGGTGAAATTTCAACAACTGATCACCTGATTGATAGTACAGACTATACTGTGACTGATGAAGCAAAACCTGTTACGACTGATTTCACAAAACCGTTAATAAAAATGATCCTAGACTTCGATCCATTTGTTTCGGAAAATAATTCTGCGCTTAACGCTGTTAAGACCATTCATGCGGTGACCACATTCTGCATAGTCTCAATGAACTATTCCACTCCTCTTGAAACACAGGAAATAAACCGTGAATTGACTAGTTCTCATATAAAAACAACTCAAACTATTATGGACGCATGGGAAAAACTAATCGGAAAAAAACCAAGCGAAATTAAATTAATGAAAGTCCCGCCTCAAATTGCTGAATGGAGTCTCGGAGCATTACAAGCAGTTGTGACCGGTCAACTGATAGAAATAATTAAACTAAACAAAATAGATTCGGCAACCAAATCTGCATCAGCAAGTTCTATTTTTCATCCGCCCAAAAAAAGTTTATCTGAGATTCCTGGACTTGTTGAATTACAAACACCAGGTGACATTTTGACTTACATCGCTAAGCAAAAAGCAGATAATTTAAAATTATTATTCGGACAATATGCTCGTGAAGTAACAGCTTGTTTTAAAAAACGAAATATTGCTAACCCTGACGATTTATATTTATTACATGATAAATTTCAAACAATGCTCTCGCGACGTATTGATCCTAAGGTTCAAATACAGCCGAGGAATTTATCTTCTGGCACCTAGCTTGGTACGACGACCCACTTGAAACCTTATCAACGCGAATCCCGGATAAGCACCACCTCTGTCATGCCAGCATGCTTTTAGCTGGCATCCAGAGCAGTTTTGAATAACTGGTACGATTTATCAATTGAGATCGCTCTGGATGCCAGCTAAAAGCATGCTGGCATGACAGAATTTTTTATCCGGAGTTCGCGTTTTCAGAATTATTTCCTGTTCATGCCATAGTAAACCGATGGCGACAGTTTTGTCGGACTTTCTGGCTGACAACAACAAAAAAGAGACCACCAGCCATTACTGCTCTGAATTGAGGGTATTACTTCTATTGACTGTTCTTGCTGGCGAGCATCTTGTTCTCCTTGATCATCGGTATCGGGATCAAATAGCCATGATTGCAACAATGGCGGGGTACATTCATCTTCCTTTAACTTTGACAAAACTTCCACCACCAAATCTTTATGTGCAGATGACTGATCGCCGATTTTAGTAATATCTGCTTTTAAAGCTCTCACGTCCTCTCCTGCTAGAAATGAAACCACCCACAAAAAGTTAACTATGGATTTTAAATATGTCTCATATCCCGATATATTACTGCTAGCTTGATTTGCCTCATCAACTCTGTCGAGAAATTTTATATGCGCTTGCTCAGAATACTTGTCTTGTACTCGAATTTTGTTATGTAGTGTTATTTCTTTTAATCTCAATTGACGAAGAATTAATTTAAATTCTTCTACTTCACCTTTAGAATTTGGTGGCACAGGACTTAGTTCATCATCGCAATCAATCGGGTCAAAACTAATTACCACTTTGGGCTTTTGTTTAGCTACAAATTTTTGAGTATCGCTAAAAAGAGGACGTTTTTCTTCTTGTTTTTCAGACTGCTTCTGTACGTTCCCTTCAACTATATTTGTAATGACTCCTGTAAGATCCGCTAACTCACTAGTCGCTGCAGAAACAAGACTACGAGGCAACAAATCAGTATCATCATCTTGATCGATATGCTCTAGGATGAAATTTAATAAATGAGGGTCAACCTCGCCAAATGATAAATTGAACCAATCAACTCGTCTGAACATCCTGGTAAAAAGTTCAATACGTCTTGGAAATGCTTGAAGAACATCTTTTCCAAGCAAAACATCAAAAGCAAATATTCGTTGATAATGTTTATCCGTGAACTGTGCAAGATATTTCTTAGCACAAACTCCACCAAGGATTGCTGGATGAACATCTTTGTAAGCAGGGGTAGTTAATACGCGGATAAAATCTTCAAGAAATTCCGACTCAATTCCATAAAATGATAATTCAGCTTGCTTTGTTTGTAGACGAGCTTGATTTGCATGTGAACGATCATGTCTAAGTTCATCTTCGATCATTTTCACTTTTTTTTCTGCTTGATTAAAAAGTGACTTGCACTCTTTCCACTCTACGTTTAATTGAGACAAACTGAGACGGCATTCATACAGGCGTGCGTTAGACATGCGCTTTTCCTCGTATTAAGATCTAATTATGAACTTTATTTGTGCGCATTATATACACAAAACAACGATCTAGGAAGCATTTTTAAAGCGACGCGAATCTCAGGCAGACCTGGTCTAAGGTCATTTGAGGGATTCCAATGAATTTAGGTTCTTTACTGCCCAGAAATCTCTTCTCGAAACTCATCGATATAAGCCCGTACACCGGATATTTTTTTAAAGCTCGCGATATGAAAGAGAGCATCTCCCTCGGTTGTCATGGCTTTTAATGCTTGTCCAATTACAATTCCTTCAAATGGTGCAGTCACTTCAATAGAAGGATTGATAAGAAATGGATCGTGAATATGTGCAAGCACTTCATCTTTTTTAACGTGTCGCGCAATAACATCTTGTATTGGTTCAATTAATCCACTTATTGGTGCGCGCACCCATCGACTCGTTTTGGTTATAACAGACTGAGATTTTTTACCCATCTGAAAGTTACTTGAGTTAAGCATTTTCATATGATGAAAAATATTTAGTATCCCACGCACACCAGCGCGAATGCAGAGCTCATTAAATCGTAGCGCTTCTCCGCCCTCATAAACAATCAAAGGAATGCCTAACTCACTGGCTGCCTGCCGCAATGATCCATCACGTTGTTTTGATTCTAAAATCACAGGCGCATTAAAATTACGTGCAAATTCTTTTGTGCCTGGCGTGCTAAAATCTGCACGCAATTGTGGCATATTCATACGTCCTATAGCACCGGTATGCAAATCTATTCCATAGTCGCAATGCGATACCACCTCTGTCATTAAGCCATAGGCTAAACGTGCTGCTAAAGTGCCTTTTTTTGAGCCCGGAAACGAACGATTTAAATCACGTCTATCAGAGAGATAACGTGTTTGCATGATAACACCATGAATATTGACAACAGGAACCGTAAGGATTGTTCCACTTAATTTTTCAGTTCGGATATGTTTGTGTACTCTACGAATGATCTCTATGCTATTTAACTCATCACCGTGAATTGCACCGATGATACATATTTTAGGACCTGCTTTTTTTCCATGAAAAACATGAACCGGGATGTCGATCTTTACTTGAGTATTAATGTTCGGCGCAGGGAATAAAATTATCTTTTTACTGTTTGGCTCAAGCTGATTTCCAGCAATTGTAAATATTTGTTTAGTCATTAGCAGATAGTCCTTATCAAAATCAACATCCATATTAGGTAGTGTAATTAATGCATTGATCACATTCCATGTCTATGCAAAGATAATCAACTGAGAGAATCAGCCAAGAGCTTAAGGATAACTATGGATAAGTTAAGTAAGCTAGATCATCCTGTCGATTTCTCACTGGGATCAGGAGGACCCCTCTACCAATTTTACTTATGGACTGGATTAGCAAAAAAGCCGCTTTTTCTATATAAACGGCGAATTCTTGTCATTTGTTTGCTTGCATGGCTGCCATTACTTATTCTTTCAATTTTCAGTGGCGTGGCTTTCACCAATGCAAAAGTGCCGTTTATTTATGACATTGATGTACACGTGCGATTTTTTATATCTTTAGCATTACTCATTTATGCGGAAGTCATCGCAAACAATAGACTCCAGACTATCGTACAACAATTTTTGAAATGTAATATTATTTCACCTCACGACAAACAGAAATTTAATGACATTATCGCTTCAGCTATGCGACTTAAAAACTCTGCCATTGTAGAGATTTTGTTAATCATTTTTGTTATTTTTGCAGGTCATTTAATTTCACAAGCCTATTTTCCTTTTAGTGTTTCAACTTGGTATGCGTTAAAAGTAAATGGAGTTATGCAACTCACACTCCCAGGATATTGGTATGCTTTTGTCAGCCTACCTTTTTTTCAATTCATGGTGTTGCGTTGGTATTTTCGCTTATTTATCTGGTATCGATTTCTCTGGCAAATTTCACGACTTCCTTTACAGCTCAATTCTTTGCATCCTGACAAAGCAGGAGGAATTGGATTTTTAACGCATAGTGTATATGCATTTGAACCATTACTGCTTGCGCATTCTGTTTTACTTGCGGGGATGATTTTAAATAGAATTTGGAATGCAGGAGCGACACTCTCACAATTCCAAGGTGAAATGATTAGTATCATAGTTTTTTTAATTATTCTTCCGTTAGCACCAATGGTTTTTTTCATGTTTTCTTTGATAAAGGCAAAACGATCTGGCACGCTCGCGTATGATATTGTTGCAAATCGTTATGTGAATAATTTTTACCATAAGTGGATAAGCACTGAAACGAAAAATGATGCGACGTTACTCGGCACATCTGATATTCAATCTTTAGCTGATCTAAGTAATAGTTTTATGGTATCCACTCAAATGCGAATTATACCTTTTAGCCGAAAAACGATTGTCGCAATCATTATTTTGACCGCATTCCCACTGCTTCCACTGTTGTTAACTGTCATGCCATTAGAAAAAATTATTCATCAATTTATTGGGGTCATCTTCTAAATATAAGGATTAGCCATGCCTACAACACGTTCTATTTTAAAAAGACTTGGAGCATGTCTTGTGAGTGTGGCAGCTGGGTATGCTTATGGACATGGACAAGAATATTTACGAGAATATTTAAAGCAAGAATATACTATTACTGATTCCAATAATATATCTTGGGTGCCTGATCCGAGCAGTATTTTATTTACCATGGCATGTTTAGACGCGCTAGTATTTCTCCTCTGTGGAACTGGAATGATTTTTGCTTATGACAGAGGAAGTACCAATGCCAGAAATCAACAACAGCAAAATCAAGCAGAAGGTGTGGAATTGAGAGGTGTGCGGATGAATCGTCCTTAGCAGCACATGCCGCATCATTTTCTCCCGAAAGCGAGGGTCAGACCTTAATGGCACTAACTTAAGTATATGCATCACGCTCCCTTTTTATGATAATGATGTCGTGGCTTAAGCAAAAGAGGATAATTTTTTGGTCTGCGCTTAAGTCTTCGGGGCTCATGCCGATCCGGCCGGTTACCGATGGTTTTGTAAGCAATTGCTTTGAGTAAATGAGCATAAAATTCTTTTTTTACTTCTGACAAAATACCTCTTTGTCTAAATGCATCGACCATCTGCAGAGCAAGCTTAAAACTAAGATCTCTAGGATTTTTCTCGTGTATATAAGCAGCTTGGGCCATTATTTTTCGGATCAAGTTATAAGCCAAAATATGCATCCAAATTTCTTTGCGAACCATTTCCGGGGTTTTTCCGCGCAAAATCCCCATATCCATTGTATCTTTAATTGATTTCAAATCGATTTCTACACACCAACGATAATCGTATATCATTTTCAAATCGTTCCTACTCACGACCCTAGAATCTAAAAATGTAGTAACGATGATGCGCTTTTTTAATTTAAATCCTTTTCGTTGATTTTGGATTTCAACTTCTCGCATGGAAATTTCTTCAGGAAATGCAGTGTAGTCTTCATGGCTCATCCATTCTGGCTTTTTGGGTTTTTTCCATTGCATAATATGGTCTTTCTTACCTAAGCGGACTCCCTTTCGGAAATCATGATGTCGTCCATTGTGAATTGGAAATACAACATCTACCTTCAACTCTATCAATTTTGCGATAAGAAAAAATGATGCGTAATAACAATCGCCAAGCGCAACATCTCCAGGCTTAAAAACACGCATTATCTGTCGCAATAAAGTATGTTCTCCCGCACCTTTTCCAAAGCAACGACTAATGGCCAGGTCAAGAACCGCACCCGTTGAATATGAAACAACTGTCACAATACGAGCAATCGGGAATCCTAATCCTGCTTTTTGATTTTTCATTTGCGGATAAGCAACTTGATTTTCCGGCGTGTCTGGCATGAAAACCGTCGAGCCATCAATTAGCTTAATATGCTTTTTATTCCACAACCATTGAGGAGGAGCTTCTTCCTCCAATTTTTCCGCACTGACTTTCGTTATAGTTGAAATGCTTTCTTCTGACAGTCGCGTGCGTGCTTTACAGTAGGCAGCAGTATTGGCAGACGGTGGATTTTTTCCTTGAGCTACCCAAAATGAAATTATACGAGCCACTGCTGCTTGGCATGACGGGTCTTCACTCAGTACCTGAGATAAAAACGCCCAGATTACAATGTCGGGTGTAAAAATTCGTTTGCGATAATCAGTGTTTCGAATGCCTTCAGCAATGCTGTCCGCAGACAAAATTTCTCTAAACGGTAGCTTTTCTGCATTTTTTAGTTGCGCTAGAATTAATTTTGGATGATTTATTTCTGAAGATATGATATCTCTCTGCATTAACGCCTCCTTGCGTCTGTCTAGTTTTTTAGTCGAAACCAAACATACGCCTTGTCGAGGCGTTTTGCATTATTATCTTATTGTTTTTGTAGAGATTATTTCTTAAGTTAGTGCCATTAGGGTCAGACCTGACTTGTTGATACTTTAATACATGGATACACGGTTTCAAACCTATGGCGGGTGTACAATTTAAAGTCGCATTTTTTCATCAATATGTAATATTTTGTTCACTAAGTATGTTAAACTTGACGTCTTTTATAAGTAATTAAATATACAACGAGGTCATATTTTATGTCTAAACAGGACAATGGCTTTGAAAGCATTTTTTACAATCTACCCGGTCTAGTTTTTGCAAAAGATTTAAATCTGAATTATGTAGGCATGAATAAAAATTTGTTATCATTACTCAATCTAAATAATGATGATTTAGTCATAGGCAACAATGATTACCATTTACAATGGCAGCAATATGCTGACATTTATCAAGCTGAAGATAAATTTATTATTAATAAAAAGAAATCATATCAATTCATTGAGCCACTTCTGCTGGATGATAAAAAAGAGTTGATATCTATTGTTAAAAAATCATTAAATTACGATGAAAACAACAACCCAATTGGTGTGATAGGCACAATTATTAGCTTGAAAGCCAAAACCGCAGTTAAATCGATGTGTAAATTAACCCAATATGATTTTGCAAATGGTTTTAATAAAGGTCGTAATTCTTATATTATCTGCGACGAAATTTTTTCTGATTTAAACTTAAGTAAGAGAGAATCAGAATGCCTTTTCTATTTAATCCATGGAAAAACAGCTAAATTAATCGCTAAACAATTAAACATTTCAACAAGAACAGTTGAGTCGTATATCAATAATCTCAAATACAAATTAAATTGCGAGACAAAAAATGACATTATTGATAGATCAATCGAGTTGGGGATTATGCATTTTATCCCGTCGCAATATTTGCTTGAAAATGTGGGACAGAACTATTTGTAATGTGAGGCCCATAAGCACCTTAAATTACTAAATTGTCATTTTACCGTCATCATCTTGTTCGAGTTCACTTGGTATAGTTTTAAAACTAACTAAGGAGATGATTTATGGCACTAACAAGAGCGTATGCAGGAGCCGTTCAAAACGCAGCAAAGAACTTATATGATAGTTTTTTCCTGAAATTTTACTACAGCAATCAGCTTAAGGAGCTATTATCTATTAGTGGATTAGATCAAGACATCGAATCTGCTGGAATATACTGCAAAGCATTAGAATACTTAGCTTTAGCAGATAATTATGACTTAGCTCAGCTATTGTTAGAAAGAACCTCCGCCTCACAAGCTTTAAAAAACTCCCCATACCCACTTTACTATGCAGTAGGAAATAATAACAAAACATTAGTTGATTTATTACTTCGACATGGTGCAAATGTTGCTTTAACAATGCTATATGATAATAGAAGCATAATAAAATTCGCCGATGAAGTAGGTGCACATAATTGCATGGCCTCTCTTTATGAAGCTGCTAAAAATGCCGCGGAAGAAAAAAAATGTAACGATGAACAAGCTAGGAAGGCCGCGGAAGAAAAATGGTTGCACTTATCAGCAGAATATTCCATTCAACCTGCTGACTTACAAGAATTCAAAAAAAATCCGGCTAAGAATAAAGACCAACTAGTAGAAAAAGTAAAAGAAATTAAAGACCCAGCAACGCGGCAAAAAAAGCAATGGGATTTACTTGATTCTGCTACAACGGGAGGCGCTTTATTGCGTATACCACGTTTTTTATCTACTCCTTCCGTGTCTAATAAAAGTCGGTTACGAGAAGTGACTAGAGATTTAGAAAGAAGCGTGCGTATAAATGGGTTAATTATTGATCCACAAAGACAGCGAGCGCTTTTATCTGATAAAGCATTACAACAAGATTTGAAGAAATCATTTAGATTTTTATACGATGGCTTAAACGCACAAGGATTATTCCGAATTCCAGCCGTTGCTCCTGTATCAGAGACGCCACCACCGGCTTATTGTAATGTTCAAAATCTTAAATAAATTGGCATGTTAATTTGCATTACATGCGCAGGGCCTGTTGACATTCATTTGTCAACAGGCCCTAATATTATTTTATCATATTAAAATTGTTAGATTAGATTTAAACTGGTTAGGCAAAATTGAGACTTAGAAATCGGTGGTTTACCTATATATTATGAGTATTTTTTTATGAATTATAAAATTGAACTGACAGACACTCTCTCCGAAGAGATAGAAGAAAAAATGAGAAAAGACCTCGTGGAATATGAAAGTAACCACGGCATAGATGTGAATTATAAAAAATTTGCGCTCGTGCTGAAAGATGAATCGGAAAATGTATTTGGAGTTCTAAATGCATTTACAGCATTTTCAGAAATATATGTTGATGATATGTGGGTAGATAATTCTTGCCGTGGACAAGGATACGGTAGAAAACTATTACAAGAACTTGAAAATCATTTTGAAGGAAAGGGATTCAACAATATTAATTTAGTAACGAGCGCGTTTAATGCTCCTGAATTTTATAAAAAATGCGGTTTTAGTGTAGAGTTTGTCAGAGAAAACAAAATTAATCCTAAGCTTAGTAAAACTTTTTTCATAAAATATTTTAAAAATGAAAGGCAACAACAAGGCATCTTAAAAAAATCATGATAAGCCAGTCTGTTTGTTAGGAATGATTTTCCACAACTACCAATAATCTACCAATTTCTACTAAATTGGTAGATTGCAACCTGCCTATAGACTATACTACTAATAACCTACCACTACATTAAAAAATAAATTAAATTATAGACAAATTTCTCTTATCAAACACGCATTAAAACACCCGCATACACAATATCAAATCGAAGGCCATCGGCAATCCCATAATGTTACCTATGATACCGCAAGAACCGACTTATTAAATTTGGCAAAATTAAATTTATTAATAAAACAAAAGATGGGGAAAGCATTTACTTTCATTGTTCCGCATGACTTGAAAAAACGTTTATCCTTTTAACACACCAAAAAATCGAAGGCATAGACTTTAGTCTTGTATAGCTTAATTATTTTTCGCCCAATCTTGGAATGACCTAAGTCAATACTTGGCCCTTTCGATTCACTAGCCCTTGAACTTTTTTAATGCGTGCGTATAATTTGTTGCCCTAACGCAATCCATATCTTGGTTAATCACTATGACAACTACCCACGACATTATTCAAAAAGAAACAATGATTTATGCTAACGGCCTTGGGCTATGGGCTGAAAGCTTTGGTGATAGTGAAGATTCACCCATCATTTTAATTATGGGTTCGGGTGGGCAAGGCGTTCTCTGGCCAACAGAATTTTGTCGAGCACTTGCTGGACAAGGTTATTTTGTTATTCGTTATGATCACCGTGATACTGGTTTATCAAGTTCAATTGATTTTGATGCTAACCCTTATACTTTATTAGATATGGCTACTGATGTAGTGCATATACTTGATAATTACAAACTTGAACACGCACACATCGTTGGTGTGTCTATGGGTGGGGCTGTGGCAATGATACTAAGCGCACATTATCCAAAACGTGTTCGCTCTCTCACACTATTAGCAACAAGCGTTGATTTTCGACCCGCGTTTGATGCCATGCAAGGCATCGCGGCTAATCATTCTTTACCTACGCCTTCACAAACTGTAATAGAAGCTGCTAAAAAATTTCAGGCAATGTCATCTCTAACTTTAGAAGAAAAAATACAGTTTTTTATTGATACAGCAAAATTAAATAGCGGCAGCATTCCAGTTGATGAAGAGCTTTGTCGTGAAATGGCGATACTTAATTTCGAACGAATGAAAAATCCTGAAAGTCCAAATAATCATTATAGAGCTATTATGGCTTCATATGATTTTCATACAGCAGCGCCCAGCAAAATTACCGCACCTACTCATGTTGTACATGGAGACGAAGATCCTATTTTTCCACTTGAACATGGTAAGGCCACACATGCAGCAATTGCAAAATCGACTTTTTGCATCATACCGGGTCTCGGTCATAATTTTTCATGTAAGGAATTATTATCACCGATGGTGACAAATATCGTTTCTACCGTTAAAGCAGCAGATGAGCGCATGTAAATGCTATGCTAGCCATAACACAGAATTTTATGAAGAATAAAATCACGATAAGATCATACATTGAAGCTGACGCGGCTTTTCTTGCAGCCATTAAAAGGAGAAGGGGTTCAAGTGCTAACAAGTATAAAGTAGATTACCTAACACTTATTAGCACTTGACCCTGAAGGATCTTCATTTTAAGACTCCCATTTAATGAATACTAAATTATTTTTTCGCCTATTCTTTCCCATCTAATAGGATGTTTCGGCGTATCAACACTCATCCATACTCTCGTTGCTTTTCCAATAATATTTTTTTCGGGTAAAAATCCCCACGAGCGACTATCTGCGCTGTCATCTCTATTATCACCCATCATGAAATATTTTCCTGCAGGTACAACAACATCAAAATCATCATTCTCTCTCGCAGGAATTTGATAAATATGGTGCGTTACTCCTAATAAATTTTCCTGCTTTTCTACCACACCCCAAGAGGCTGAGTTATCATCTTGATCAGTGCCGTATTGTTTAAACTGTTGAGATATTTCTTTTCCATTAATATAAAGCACCTTATCTTTATAACTCACTCTGTCACCCGGAAGCCCTATTACACGTTTTATAAGATCTCGAGATTCTGTTGGCGGTTCACGAAAAACAACAATATCACCGCGTTGAGGTTCACCTATCGAAAGTATCTTTGTATGAATAACAGGTAAGCGAATCCCATAATCAAATTTGTTAACTAAAATAAAATCGCCAACCAATAAAGTTGGCTTGAGTGACCCTGACGGAATGCGGAAAGGTTCATAAGCAAATGAACGCATCGAAAAAACAAGAAGTAATATTGGAAAAAAAGAACGTGCATAATCCACTATAAGAGGTAATTTTTTAGACTGCTGTTTTTTTCGCTTTGGTGCGAAATACAAAACGTCTAATAAAGCTATAACGCCGCTTAAAGTAAGCGCATAGAAAAGTATAAGTTCAAAATTGAAATCCATAGCGATATCCATTTGTAGAATTGAGTGAGAAGTATAGCTAACTACCAGAAGAATACCAGCGAGGCAACAATCGATTTGGATAACCCCACGGATAACCCTAACACAAAAAATATGGTGTCCGGTCAAAAATTCATTTCGTAACCTATTGATTTCATCGGCGTCCCGGGGCGGATTCGAATCGCCGACCTGCCCCTTAGGAGGCAGAAGGAAGTTAGATTGTTGACGTCCGATATTGCCCAAAAAATCCTTTAAAATAAGCCAATTATGATATTGCGTTGTCCGCATTCGTTCGTTAGACTTCGCTACCATCCAAACATTTTTAGGCACCTAGATAGGTACCCTGCAAGGAACCCATATCATGGACAAGAAAAACACTGAAAACAAGGTAAACATTCGTAATAGCACCTCTGAATTTTTGATTTTTACCCAGCAAGAAGGCGAGAAAGGTATTGAAGCTCGTTATGAGGACGGGACTATTTGGCTGACTCAAAAATTGATGGCTGAATTATTTGATGTTGATAGACGAACAATAGGTGAACATCTGCAAAACATCTATTCAACCGGTGAATTACAGGAAAATGCAGTAAGCCGGAATTTCAAGCTAACTGCTCTCGATGGTAAAAATTACAACACTCAATTTTATAACCTTGATGCAATTATCTCCGTTGGCTACCGTGTAAACTCTAAGCGCGCAACTCAGTTCCGTCAGTGGGCAACACAAGTGCTGCATCAGTTTGCAATAAGAGGTTATGTCTTAGATAGAAAACGATTAGAAAATGGTAGCTTTTTAGGCGAAGACTATTTTGAAAAGTTACTAGCTGAAATTCGAGAGATTAGACTTAGCGAGCGTCACTTCTATCAAAAAATTACGGACATTTACACAACCAGTGTTGATTACAATAAAGACGCACCTACTACCCGAGAATTCTTTGCTAAGGTACAAAACAAACTTCACTTCGCCATTCATGGACACACCGCATCGGAACTGATAATTGAGCGCGCTAATAGCAAACAGCCACGTATGGGACTAACAAGCTGGGAAAATAGCCCCAATGGCAAAATTCTTAAGACAGACATATCCATTGCAAAAAACTACCTATCAGCAGATGAATTAGACTCTCTTGGCCGCATTGTCAGCGCCTACTTGGAGTTAGCTGAAGGCCGTGCTAAACGCAAAATACCAATGACGATGGAAGACTGGGCTATACAACTAGACAAGCTTCTTGAGCTAGATGCACGCGAAATATTAAAAGATGCGGGAAAAGTAAGCGCAAAAATTGCCAAAGATCATGCTGAGAGTGAATTTGAAAAATACCGCATCATTCAAGATCGACTTTTTGAATCGGACTTTGATAGAGAAGTTAAGGCTATTACAAAACAAAAAGATTCTGAAGAATAAAAAAGGAGAATCAAATTAATTTCTCGTAATTAGTCAGCAGCTCGCTGACCAATTGTGCAACGGGTCGTTGCACAATTAATTTTTATATTAAAAACAAAAGAATAACTCAGTTAGCCGGAATTTCCGGCTAACTGAAATATGATCAACATATAATATACTGATCAAATTATGGATGCCAAGGATTGCCTAATAACTACCCTGAAGATTCGGGAGACACTGTCTCCCGAATTAGTGCAGAACCGTCTGCACAATTTGAATCAATTAAATTGGTCAACAGGTTGTTGACCAATTCGGGAGTCAGTGACTCCCGAATTGTGCAAGAGGCTCTTGCACTAATTCTGCAACATAACGTTGCAAAATCTAGGGAACACACTGATGAGCAAATTAACCGCAAAAAAAGTTGAGAATGCTTTACCGCGAAAGAAAGAATACAAGCTTCACGATGGTGGAGGCCTGTTCTTACGAATTCGCCCTAGCGGAGCAAAAAGCTGGCTATTTTCATTCAGCTTGCCAAATGACCCCAGACTCATTCGTATGACATTAGGTTCACTCAAAAATATTTCGTTAAAAGAAGCGCGCACTAAGCTCCCCGAATTACAAGATCAAGTTTCTCAAGGTATTGATCCTCGATATGCAAAAGCTGCCAAGCAAGCTGAAAACACTTCTGCGATCACAATGCAAAAACTTTTTAACGATTGGATTGAATTTGTAAAATTAGCAGGTGATATCACCCCTACTTGGATTAAACGTCATGAGGATCGCTGGCGATTACATCTTCGAAAAAAATTAGGAAATCTATTTGCAAAAGATGTGACTCGCGCTCATTTAGCTTCTGCTCTTGATGCCATGGCACGCAAAGGAATCAAAGAAGAAACACGCAAAGCGCTTACTACGTTAAATCTGATGTTAGATTATGGATTAACACGCCATTCAATCGAAAGTAATCCAGCAAGAATGCTTAAACCAAAAGATTTTGCTGCAAGTGCAAATCGTTCGCGTGAGAGGATTTTGGATTTATCTGAACTTAGAATGTTATGGCAAACACTAGATAGAACAATTTACCTTAAAACAAAAAAAGAATACGCGCCTGCAATGAATTCAGTAATTACCACTGCTATCAAAATTCTCATTTTAACGGGGGCACGCAGAACAGAAGTTGCTGCAATGCGCTGGTGTGAATTAAGCATTGAAAATGGCACGTGGTTATTGCCCGCAGATAGAACCAAGAATAGACAAGCTCATACCATTTATCTTTCACAAATTACAATTAATCTAATTAACGATTTAAAAAAACTAACAGGACAATCTGAATTTGTTTTTGAGAATGGAAAAGGACACATCCATCCAGATTCAATAACAAGCACAATCAATAGATTAATTAAAGCTCCTAATGATCCAAAAACAATGAAAAGAGCCAGCACAGCCCCTTTATCGGAGATGAAGCCATTTTCAACTCACGACATCAGAAGGTCAGCGGCAACAGCATGGGGCGAATATTTGAAAGTAAAACCACACGTGATAGAGCAAATGTTAAATCATCAACCGCTTAATAAGCTAGTCGCAGTGTATCAACGCGCCACTTATGCAGAGGAACAAAAAGCTGCATGGTTAGCATGGGGGGAGATGGTTGAGTATAAGATCACTCGTGAACTAATCCGCCCCCTTTTCCCACCAGCTAAATCTCTGAATATAGATTAAAAAACCTATCTAAGCCTGTAATCTGGCTATAAAGAATACCATTATTAGCTTTAAAATGCCACTTATTGGGTGTGGCCTGATAAGGTGTGGTTAGCAACACTAATTAGATGGAAAAAAGACACCCAAACCTTGTAAAAATTGGTAAGCTAATACGCGACGCGCGTAAAACCAAAGGATATTCACAAGAAGCTTTTGCTGCAGAAGCTGGGCTTGGCCGTACTTATATGGGGCGAGTTGAAAGAGGAGAGCAAAATATTTCCATTCAAAATTTGATTAGAATTGCTATAACCCTGCGAGTTGAAGTTTGTGAACTTATTCCTCGACTAAATAAACTTATTAATCCTATCTAGAAAATATATGAAATGATGACAGATACCATGATCACAACATTTTTAGCTTTTGCTGCATTTGTTCTTGCGTTGCTTTCGTTTATAAAACGAATTATCTCTTTTCGTTTAAATGCTGGTGCGGTAACAATGAAAGGATTATTTATATCTCTAATAGTGTTAGCTATAGTGGCATTACTTGACTTGGCCATTCACAGCATTTCAGCCGCACGCCTAGCTAATTGGTATTCATATCTTGTGAGCTTATCTCCCAATATTACTTATAAATCAGTTTTAGCAACTATTTATTCGCACCGCTCTCAGATAAGTGATTTTATAAATATTTTATGGAACACAGCTTTGGTAAGCATAATTTTGTATTTATTTTACAAGCTTATTAATCCTATTCGTTTCACTAAAAATAACGCAGAAATTTACATAACAGAATGTGCGCACATTATCGCCAGTGGAATAGAAACGGATATGATGCAACTAGCAAACGAAATAACATGTAGCATTGATGATATTTTTCAATCTGCTATAACCGTTAATTGCAAAAAAAATAAATACGCCATTCAGCTTGTAACTTTATTTTCGGACGAAATGTTTTGTAGATTGCTCATTAAGCACAATCCAGGAGCGCTGTATGTTTTCTTTGAAGCTGCAATAAAAAATTGCAACGTTGATTTTGGAGCAGGTAAACAGCTTGTTCGTCGATTAATTGGATTGCTATTCACTGAGAATCGGTCATTGCTTAATAGGGAAGAACCTTATTTTGGCCTGGGAAGATTTGGGACTTTTAAAAAACTGATATTTGGTAATTATGAATTTTTAACAAGTGAATATTCACCTCTAGCAGGTTGGAAGATTTATTGTGAATCAGAGATTAATTCCAAAGCAATAAAAAAATATTTTGAAGTTATTGAATTTGCACTTCAATCCTATTTAGAGAAAGGAGATAAACATCCCGCAATATTTTTAGCAGTTATGCGTGAAATTAGCGATATAGTTAGAGATTCAGCTAATCACTTAAGAAGCATTCCTGATGAAGACGTGTATATCTTGTCAGATTACAAAATTTTAACTGAATGTTTTTTAGGTTTGAGTTCGCTGATTAGCTTTATTCGGAAAAATAGTAAGCTTTTTCCAGTAGCACCTGATGTGGTTAAGAAAGGTTATTCTTACTTTAAAAATGATAATAATATTTTTGGAGCTTTGTCAGATGGGATATTTAAAATCATAGAAAATCTTTCCATCTGCACATGCGAACGAGAGGCAGTTAGATTATTGTTGATAGAAATATTTTTTGAAAGCCTTTATCAGCCCGATCCATTGAAACCTTTTGCCGAAAGAGTTGAACTGCTACTGATAGAGAAAATTGATCAAAATCTGAAAAATGGATTTTATCCTGCAGTAACAGCAAATCTGATTTATGGACTAGGCTTATGTGAGCCTGATAAAGCTATCAGTACACTTCATAAAGAGCTATTAACTAAATTGAAGTCAAGCTTCATTAAGCTCCATGCTGACAAACCCAAAATTGCTCTTGATATGCTTCCAACAGACACAAGCTATGACGCAAACTCTAAAAAACTAATTAGAAAGCATCATATTCGGTGGGAAAGAAACAGAGAAATAGAAGAATTACAATTAGAAGATTAGAAAGTTAGGCCTATTGGCTAGTTTTTGGCATCCATCTATCCAGCCATCTGTTAAGGTACTGCTGATTAAAGCGATCAGTTGCATGGGCCAGCATGCTTCCAAAAACAATAGAAGAAAACCACGCAAAAAACCCCCAGATATAAAACCATATATTAAATAAAATATTTTTATTTTTTTCTTCGTTAATCTGAGCAACCTGCTTTTCCAAAAATTCCAGCCTGCTTTCAATTACATTTTGTCTTATTGCATGACCCTGCTCTTGCTGAGGAAGATTAGCAATCTCAGGAGTTACCCCCACAATCACTGATGCCTCTGGCATTTTAGGGAACTTATATGAAAGCCCCATTGTAAAATTTTTATAATCTTGATTAGGGACAGAAGCCATATTGATGGCTGTATTATAGAGCTCGCTATAAGCAGAATAATTTTCTATCGATATTTTGGCTGGCTTAGCAAGTTCAATAATTTGACCGATTGAAAATATAAAAACCAAAAAGCATATTACGGCAATAATGATTGGAGAGTTACGTTCAAAAAAATTTCGTGTATTCATAACAGGGTAAGTCCATTTTATATATCTTGTGATACATGACAAAAGCTTACCATGGAAATATCACTATTTTTATAAAACTTAATTCGTTGGTTATACCGAAACAAAAAATACAGTTCTAATTTTTGGGTTTTATTTGAAAATTCCCTTATTAATCATGGCGTCCCGGGGCGGATTCGAATCGCCGACCTGCCCCTTAGGAGGGGGCTGCGCTATCCATCTGTGCCACCGGGACGTGGCTAGAAATATACTATACCGTTGCATTGGCGGAAAACATTTCTTTGATAAATCTAGAATAGAGGTTGAATACGATTTTCAAATGGATTGCATTATAAAGTTGGTACCGAGAGTCGGAGTCGAACCGACACGGTGTCACCACCACCGGATTTTGAGTCCGGCGCGTCTACCAGTTCCGCCATCCCGGCAACCATTTTGAAGGGCGCAGTATACCAAACTTCTGCTCAGCGTCAATCATACTTCTGCTAGGTGCTTACAGTTACCCCGGAGACCTGCCTGCGGAACGAAGCGTCCATTACAATCTTTTCAAAGCCAGCGGGTTCCAAACCACAGGATTCTGGTGTATGAGAAGCAAACATTC
>Ga0207155_1037_pt1 | contig 31577 bp, 33 predicted proteins | sample Alteio_BWMinHeat_26_FD_153515 | JGI IMG/M metagenome (GOLD analysis project Ga0207155, IMG submission 153515) | Enriched cells from forest soil in Barre Woods Harvard Forest LTER site, Petersham, Massachusetts, United States -... | ecosystem: Environmental > Terrestrial > Soil > Temperate forest >... | reverse complement strand
AGAAAAACGCGCATGGAAATTTTCATCCACTTTTTCTGCCCAACGGATCGCGATTGTGGGTGGCAGATGGGTGTTCGTGCCAAAGGTCCAAGCACGCAAAACGCGTTCAGCAGAAGTATCAAAATGGGCGACTTGTCCAACTGCATGCACACCAGCATCAGTGCGGCCAGCACAGAATAATTTAACCGGATGATCTGCAATAATACTTAGCGCGTTTTCAATATTCCCTTGCACTGTAAGTAAATTTTCTTGTGCTTGCCAACCAAAAAAATCATGGCCGTTATATTCAATGCCTAATGCTATACGCATTTCAGCAGCCGTTCCGCTTCTTGTTTTTGTTTTGCATCGCCTTGCTTCATTACTTCTTTGAGAATTTCTTTGGCTAAGCGTCTGTTATCCATTTCAATATAAGCACGGGCTAAATCAAGTTGTGTTGTGACTAAATCATCACCCGCGATCGCGTGAATTTCAGGATCAATATGCACCTTGTGTTTGGCCGATTTTTTCTTTGTAGCACTTCCGCCCTCAGTCAACTTTAATGCAACTAATATCAATACTAAAAAAATGATTAGGGAAACCCAACCATAAGTTGATAAGTAAGAATTCAGATAAATTAACCAGGGCGTGACTACATTTGAAATCATTTGTAAATATTGATCCATCATTTATCTCCGTTACTTGATATATTCCTTAATCAAATGTTCCGCAATTTGCACTGCATTGAGCGCAGCACCTTTACGCAAATTATCTGTTACCGCCCAAAGATTTAATCCATTAGGTGTAGAAATATCTTCGCGCACGCGACCCACATAAACCAGATCTTTACCTGCCGCATCGCGAACAGGGCTTGGATCAGGATGTTTTTGCGTGGCCAGTTTAATTCCGGGGGTTTTAGCTAACAATGCAGAAGCTTTTTCAGCAGTGATTTTTTTCTTCGTTTCGATATGAACTGCAGCGGAATGACCATAAAAAACCGGTACTCTCACCGCTGTCGGATTAATTGCAATATCTTTATTACCTAAAATCTTTTGAATTTCCCACACTAGCTTCATTTCTTCACGTGTATAACCATTGTCTTGCATTTCATCAATATTAGGAATGATATTAAATGCGATTTGCTGAGTATACGCCTTATGCTTTGCTGGTCGACCATTGAGTAATAATCCCGTTTGTTCTGCTAATTCAGTGATACCCTCTTTGCCGCTGCCAGAAACCGATTGATAGGTCGCCACATTAACACGCGTAATGCCAACCGCATCATCAATTGGTTTTAACGCCATCACAACGGGGGTAGTACTGCAATTAGGGCTGGCGATAATATTTTTATTTTTGTATTTGGCTAATACGTCAAAATTAATTTCGGGAATAATTAATGGAATTTCATCGTCATAACGAAAATGTGAACTTTTATCAATGACGAAATTACCTGCGTCAGCTGCTTTCTGGGCATACTCTGCAGCCGCTGCATTACCTGCTGAAAAAAAACAAATCTGTGTTTGACTAAAATCAAATTGAGCCACATCTTCGACAATCAGCGGCTTGCCATTGAATTCGCGCACTTCGCCAACTGAACGCTCACTCGCCAATAAAAATAGTTTATCAACAGGAAATTGGCGCTCTTCTAAAATAGCTAACGTTGTCGCTCCTACCAGACCGGTTGCGCCCACGATCGCAACGTTATAACCCGCAGCCATAACAAACCCCTTTGAATGTTTAAACCTAAAAGACGCAGGCATTTTAACTGCTTTCTGGGCATATCACATCTTTTTTTCGAAGAGAGAAATCTCTCATTAAAATCAGATTGTTTTTGCTGGTTTTGATGGGGCCCCATCGCTACGGGTATCCCGCAGTGCAAGCACTGCGGGAGCCCTCCCTACCGCTCAGCCCCATCAAAACCAGCAAAAACAATCTGATTTTAATGAGAGAGACCTGAGAAATGTCTAATGTATCTTTTCAAGTCATGCGTTATTAAGTAATCTGTACAATCTAATAAGATGAAAGGGATAACATCATGTACGATTATTTATTTCAAATGCCAGACCTTGCGTTATTCGCCTTGCTTAGTGTTATTTCAATCGTGGCATCTCTTGGTGCGATTTATTTAGTTAAAGTATTTATCCCGCTACCTATTCGTTATAAAGATGACACCGTCATAGGCAACACAGCTTCCCTCATCAGCGTAATTTATGGTGTTTTAGCAGGCCTATCCGCATTGTATTTAATTAATAACAATAGTTATACCGCGGATGCAGTGCAACGCGAAGCTAATGCCGTCGCTGATATTTATCGTGATAGCAAATGGTTACAGCCAGCGCCACGCGATGTAATTCAAAATCAAATTAAACTCTATTTACAACGCATTATTCAAGTTGAATGGCCTGTCATGGAACATGGTAATAAAGTGGATAATAACCAAGGTAATTTACTTATTGATAATATTACCAATGAATTAATTCACTATAATGGCAAAAGTGGTTCTGAAGAATTATTGCTGCACGATATGCTAGATGAAGTCAGAACACTCTATGATGCGCGTCAGCAACGTATTCACATGAGCGAATCAGAACTGAGCCCAGAGCTTTGGATCGTAATACTCCTGGGTAGTATTTTAACCTTATGTATTAATTATCTTTTCGGCATGAATTTTTATCTGCATATCGTGACCGTCAGTGCCGCCGCGTTAATGACATCATCGATGATATTTTTGCTTATTACCCTGGATCGTCCATTCCAAGGGGAGTTTATTATTGAACCGACGGCGTTCCAATCGATATTGGATTACATTGATACATCGCATCCTAAAACAGCTCAAGTGAAGCTAACAGCGCCTAAAATGCATGTGCATAAGGAATCTTTTTCTACGCCAACATTTATATAACATGGCTGCCTCAAGCAAAATCGATACGAAAGGTGTATAATTAAATTACACACCAGCATAGGAGAAATTTTATGCCAAGAGGAAAAGGGCCACATGGTCCTAAAAAGTTGAGACAGCGTAAAAAAAGATAGTTGTCAGCGTATCAAAAAAAAACTAGTCGGCAACTCGCTAGAATTGCCGACTTTTCCACGTTAACCTTTATCATTCGCCCGAATAAAAATTTGCGTCACATAAACGCGGCCATGTTGATCATGTGCAATCCCAATCCCAGTCAAATTAAAATTGCCTTCAATATTACGGCGATGACCCGAACTGTTTAACCACATATCAACCACTTCATCCGTATGTTTATAAATGAAAGCAACATTTTCCGCTGCCCCGCGCGGGTGTTTAAAATCTCTGAATAATGTTCTAACACGACCGCCAAAACCCTCGTGACCAAACGGTGTTGCATGATCAGCCATATCTTGGCTATGTTGTTCCGCTACACGTGAAATCGTTTCATTCAGCGTAAGTTTCGATAAACCGTGTTCTGCACGAAATGCATTAATCGCATTGAAAATGGTTTGTCTATCGGTCGAGTCATTACCAGCGAAAGCGTATTGAGCCACACATAATGTTATCAGTGTGGCACTGAGAATACGTTTAATGAAGTTAAATTTGTTGATCATTTGCACAATTCCTATAGTAGTATTTGCGCAACATGCTAGCTATTGCTGAAAAGAAAATCAACGTTTACCTGAATGACATCCGTTTATAGCAACGCGGATGAATTTTGTCTTAAGATACAGCATGTACAAATAAGGAATCACACCAATGAAATATTCTTACCGAATTGAAGGTATGCATTGTGCAGCATGCGTTGACAAGATAAAGCTAGCTTTGTCTGCAAAAATTAATGTCATCAACGTGACACTCAACCCACCCATGTTGCAAATAGAAGCAGTGATAGCGCCAGACTTAAGTGACCTCAACAAATATATTTTAGCAGCTGGGAAATATCGTCTTCAGCCTGTCAGTGAAACCAGTCAATCACTTCCCACAAATAAAACCGAACCAAGTGGTTTATTGGCCTACTACCCTATTTTTCTCATCGCTATGTACATCCTTGGCGTCGCCTCAATTAATAATTTTCATGCGGGCAGCCTCTCTTGGCAAGGTTTTATGAATCAATTCATGGCCGGATTTTTTTTGGTATTCTCTGCATTCAAATTCCTTAATCTGCGCGGTTTTGCAGAAGGTTATGCGAGCTATGACTTATTAGCACAACGTTTTTCTACCTACGGATTCATTTATCCTTTTTTAGAATTGGGTTTAGGAATTTTATATTTAGGCGCATGGCTGCCAGTCGCGACACCCGTCTTAACGATCATCATCATGGGATTTTCAAGTCTTGGCGTCATTAACAGTTTATTGAAAAAACAACAACTGCAATGCGCTTGCTTGGGCACCATTCTCAATGTCCCACTTTCAAGTATCACATTAATCGAAGATTTAACGATGGTAGTATTAGCAGCACTCTCACTGGTGATGCGATAAAAAAGACTCTATTTATTTTCTCTGGCGAGTCGCAATATTTTTGTAATAAATTCTTTTTTCGCATCCGTATATTTCTCCCGATCATACTGATGCTCTTTTGCTAACTGAATTTTTAAATTTTCATATTCTTTTGCTGTATTTGGATGCGTTCTCAAATAATCTCTGAAAGCAATTTTGTCACGCCAATGATGTGATGCAGGCTCAACAATATGCACATGATGGGTGCGTTTTTCCCCATATGGTGGCATACCTTTAGCAAAAAATAAGCGCGTGGAATCTGGATTTTTATCCCAATAGACATAATCTAATTTTTCTAATTCAGCAATGGCTATCGATTTGACATCTTCGAGCGAATCGACAGCGATTTGAATATCAATAATTGGTTTCGCTGGCATGCCAGGAATAGCTGTACTACCCACATGTTGAATATCAATTATTTTTCTTGCTGGCAAAATTGATTTTAAAAGCGCAATTTCGCTATCAGCGAGCGTTGGCCATTCTGCGCGATAAGGAACGATGTTGATATGATCTTTCATTAACGTTGCTTCATCATCTCTAATATAATCTTCCAGTGTCATTGCCCAATGCTCATGACCGCGCCATTCACCGTTAATTTTAAGATAGCGCGGTGAATACCCTTCGTAACGAAACCCATTTCGCTTGACTAAATTAATCGAGTTTTTATTTTGCGGTTGAATATTTGCTTCTAATCGATGCAGTTCTAATTCGAGGAAAACTTTTTTTAACAATAATTTTAAACCGGCGCTCATATAACCTTTTTCAGAAAAATCATTGATTACGTAAAATCCCAGATAGGCATTTTGAAAAGCACCGCGAACAATTTCACTGACATTAAAAACACCGGCAATAGCGCCAAACATGTCGCAGACTAAAAAACTTTTTTGATTCGGTTGTTGAAAACGCTGAAAAAATTCATCAAATTCATCTGGCGTCAGCGGTGCTTTCACCCAGGGTGTGTGCAACGATTGGCTAGATTGAATTGCAGCCAGAAATGCTGGCATGTCTTCTTTTTTAAGTTCGCGCAGTTGGATAGCGGGCACAAATCACCTAAAGAAATTCGATTAATCATCAGTATAAAACGTCTATAAGAACCATCGCAATAGCTTGGACTCGCTCATTAAAATCAGACTGCTTTTGCTGGGTTTGACGGGGCCCCATCGCTACGGGTATCCCGCAGTGCAAGCACTGCGGGAGCCCTCCCTACCGCTCAGCCCCATCAAACCCAGCAAAAGCAGTCTGATTTTAATGAGCGAGTCCTCCTTATGAGTGAAGTTTGTTTACACAGATTAGGTAATATATAATTCAGTCATTAACATAGGAGAGTCTCACATGAAGATGCTTAAATTAACTCTATCAATGGCGATATTAACTTTTGCAATTCCACAACTGTCGTTCGCTATTTCGGGCAGCAGCATTTCTGATGCAATCACAAATAACGTCAACATCTCCTCAACTGCCAATCAATCTGGCACCCTGATACAAGATAGTGTTATTACAGCATACATCCACGCGCAATTGATCATCACCAAAGGTGTGCCAGCAAGTATCGATGTTGAAACAACGAATGGCATTGTGAAACTTGACGGAACAGTTGCTTCAAAAGAACAAGCAGATGCCGTGACAAAAATTGCTTATTCTGTCAAAGGCGTAAAATCAGTTGATCGATCAAATTTAAAAATTAAAGAAATAGCTTAGTGCCACTATGGTCAAAATTACCAACCAAATTTCATTAAATGCTGCTGAAATTAACTTTACATTTACAACCTCACCTGGTCCAGGCGGGCAAAACGTAAATAAAGTAGCAACTGCTGTGTTATTGCGTTTTGACGTGCTTCACTCCCCTTCTCTGCCTGATGATGTACGTGCACGACTAATCACCGCTCTCGGCAAAAAACTGACTAATCAAGGTGAGTTGATTATTAAGGCAAGCCGATTTAGAACGCAGGAACGCAACAAACAAGACGCATTGAATCGCTTGATTGAATTAATAAAACGTGCTGCAATTCCACCGCGAAAACGTCGCAAAACAAAGCCAACTTTTTCATCTGTGCAAAAGCGTTTGTCACAAAAAAAAGTTCATGCAAAGAAAAAGTCAATGCGACGGATAATTGATTAAACAAAAAGGAAATTTAAAATGCATTTGAGACGCCCGCTGTTACAAACTTTACGACCACTGATGACAACTCAGCATTCCCGTTTATTTTCCAAGAATGTGCCGAATAAATTAATTGCTACACTCAACAATAAGCATTTGTTCGGAGACGACATGGTGCTGTACGGAAACATGAAAACCCCAGGCATAGCACGTCTGACAGAAGACAAAGTTAACTTAGATACACTTGATCATAACGGAAACACACCTCTCATGCTCGCGGCTAGTCGAGGTTATGCAAATGTCTGTGAACATTTACTACAAAAAGGCGCGAATCATAACCTCAAAAACGATGCTGGTCAAAATGCGTTGCATCTGGCCGTATTAAATGGTCATGCTGATGTGGTTTTTAGACTCACGGGACATGGTGTCGATATTAAAGAAAAATTCGATAACAAAACACCATTACAACTTGCCACGGGACCTAACAGATTGGTGATCTATCATCATTTAGAGAATTTATATCGAATACAAGAAAAATTCACTCGAATGGCGAAAAGATAGCGCGTTGGTCGTTACTTTAATCCATCGTCACACAAAACGATGGATTACAGTAAATCAATTAATTTACCCGTTGTTTCTCTCAGACGAGAAGCAATGCTTTTAATCAAATTCTGGGTAACAGCTAAAGCAATACTTGGAATTTCCGAACTTAACTTTTCCCAATCTTCTCTATGCAGAACTAGCAATATCGCGTCATTTTTTGCCATAACACTCGCGGAAGATGGGCTACGATCAAAAAAAGATAATTCCCCGAAAATTTTACCTGACCCAAATGTTTGTAATATTTTATTTTTACCGGCGGCGGTTTCTTTAACGATATCTACGTTTCCAGAAGATAGAAAACAAAGCAAATCATTAATCTGCCCTTCTTTCAAGATTGTCATACTGGTCAACGTCGAATAGGCTTTAAAATATTTAGCTAATTTATCCATTTGTATGGAATTAAAATCATTAGCCAAATCAAAATCATCAAGCAATTCGATGATATGCGCATGCGTAATATCAAATGGACTCAAACTATTTTGAACAGACCACCCATTGTTTTGCATAATCATATCCTAAAGGCCAGCAACAAGTTTTATCCGTCGTTTGACAAACAAATGTTGAACCACGCCCTTCATCACCCAGCTGATATTGCCCGCCTATCACTGGACCACACTGTTTCTTCCAAGCAATAGAGAATTTAGCGGAATGAGGTTGGACGTTCCATTTTAATAAGGTATTGCTACCAATTTCACATTTCATGTCTGACGCAAATGCTGGAACCAGCTTTTGGAGCACGGCATTTTCATCTTTAGTTGCTGCAGGACCTTTTGAATAAGGAATTGGGGCACAAGCGCAAACCGTGACTAATAAAGTTAGTATAGTCAATGGTAAGCGGAAATATTTCGCACGAACTTGCTTTGTCATATCAGAGTGCCCCATCAAATATAAAATTACTTGTCTCTCTTCTCTTTTTTTGCAGCACGTTTTTCTTTCAATGATTTAGCTGGCTTTTTCTTAGTTTCTTTTTTAGTGTCTTTTGACTTACCCATGATTGCTCTCCTTAAATTGGCCAAACTCAATATTAGCCTTTGGTCGTACCTGCCGTCAATTAACCTTAGAAAATGAGCCAGGCTCCCGCATTAAAATCCAGCTGTTTTTACTGATTTTTATGCCCCCCCCAAAAATGATAGCGATGGTCAAGTGTGATACTTTCATTTGGCTCTATATCTTTCAAATGATGCTGCATGCCAATCACCATAAGTAACAAAGCCTTTTTTGCATTGATTATTTGCATAGCGTGAGTCGGAAGTTAGTACTGAATTAGACTTTATAACCACATCATTAGTAAGGGAATAAAACAGCGCAAATGAAAATCGTTCAATGCCGTATTTCGCTCGTTTAACAAGATGTTGCGTAGCTCGGATACGATCGTTCAAAATCAATTGCCCGAATTCTCCAGCTTGGAACAGTAAAACTGATTTATCAGCAGCATCTATTTTTACAAATTCATTGCTATTACTAGGCGCAATATATAATCCTGATTCGCTAGGCTCATCAACCTCTTGCCCATCTTGAAAATAATAAGCTGGAATTAAACCAGTGAAGACACCATGATCGAAATGCGCCCCGCACCAGCTGGTATCCTTTTCGCAATTTAGATTGTCTTTATGGTAATGCAGCATTCTGCCAGAGCCAATAAATTGATCATGCATAATGCCGTTATTTGCATTGATACCGACAATATCCAATACCATTTTTCCAATCGTAAAAATCAATTCTCCTAGGGTTAAATAATGCGTTTTAATATCAATTTCATGCGGCCATTTATTACCAGTACGATCTGGAACAAACGCGTAATATGAAGCTTTTTTGTCATCAATTTTCCATTCGCCTGCAGAATCTTGAAACCATTCCGCACCGATTTCATAACCCATTGTGTCACCGACATCTCGATTAGGTGCATATTTTTTCTTAATGACTTCATTTAGCGCACAAAACTGACGTACTGCATTAATGTATGCGCGTGTTTTAGCTTCAAATTCTGGCACACCGCGTATACCAACCACGCCTTTATGCAATAAAGCGCTTTCTAAATTTTCATGAGCAATTGTTTTCTTAGGATTAATTAAATCCTGGTAAGAAATAATATCAAGTTCCATCATTTCACCTTCAATTAAATTTTACTGTTCTAAACGTCACTGTAATCCGCGAATTATTGACGGTATTCACACCATGGTAATAGGGTTTACGTCGATATTTTCCAGTCAGCAAATAAGTTGTTCCCACTTCTTCTTGCAACTCTAAAACTTTATCTCCCTGATCAATCGTATTAATGTCATTGGCTTTTAAAATATAGAGTCGTCCATTGTCATCTGGCTGAAGGATAACTCCTATTACATTTTCACCATAATAAAAGTTAACATGTTTTCCATCAGTAAATTGATGAGAAAAATCCACATCGACGTGCGGCTCAAGCTTATAACCACTTTGATAATATGAAATAATAACATTCGAATAATCTTGAACTTCGCCTAAATCATATTGCTGTGAAAATGAATTAATGCTCAGTCTACATAATTCTTGCAGATAATCCGGGATAGGAACAAATGTTCTGTCATTGTCTAAAAGTGAAAAAAAATCGTATCCAAAAGAATAAGTCTTTCGGATTGTCTTAGTATTATTTTGAAAATTTCCATTTATAGCGAATAAATTCCGCTGGATTAGCGCCAAAATTTCTTCGACGCTTTTATGACATATTTTTGACGTGGGTAACATTATAGCTTCGCAAACAAAGTAATTAATGAAACGCAATCATAAAATATTTTGCATTAACTTTCTCGCTTTTTTGCTTAGCCTTTTTACCAAACTTTTAGCTCGGGCAGGTCCGATCGACTATTATCAGGATCAATGCTTGGATCTCTTTTTACTTCAGCGGCAAGTTTTGTATAATCACCCACACGATAACTTTTTTGGCCTTTTTCTGGTTCTACTTTACGAACTCCCAGAGCTGATAACTCATTAAAATAAAAAAAACTAACCAGAGCGGAAAGATTGTTTTTCGCTATTGCTGTTGAAACTTGCTCTCGATCAGGCAGCATTGATTGTGCTTGCTGAATCATCCAACCCTTAATATCGCTCGTGATGCTATAGTCATCGATTTCCACTTTGTCGCATGTTTTCATAACGTCCCCTCGTTTTTCAATGCTGCTAATTTTATAGACAGGCGAATTATGCCTTATAAATATTAAGAAAGCCTTAAGGGGGATATCCCTTCTTTCGCGACTTAGGTTTTCTTTTTTGCAGCCGCTTTTTTAGGTACTTTCATTCCCTTTTTACGTGCTTTGGAAAGTGCAATCGCAATAGCTTGTTTTTTACTTTTCACTGACGCACCACTTTTTCCACTTTTTGCTGTCCCTTTTTTCAAGCGATGCATTTCATTTTTTACTTCCTTTTGCGTCCCTTTGCTGTATTTGCGTGTACTTTTTTTAGCTGTAGACATATTAACTCCATGAAGAATTGATAGTTAATTTGTAGCCTTCCAACCATCAGCATATTTACAAAAAGTATGCGTAGACTGCCCCGTGAGACGATGCGCAGTGGTGAAAAATGTTAAATCTTTGCAGAGCAAACCATTGGCTTGTCGAGTATTTGAGGGTGTAATTGTTCCAGAAGCAGCTGTTTTTGAATTACTCCAAGAAACTTTAGATCCGTCACGACGCGTCAGCGCTGTCTTTTGCGCAGCGATCATAAGTTTATAATCGGCATCAGTTAAATAACCCATCGGTGAGGAAGCAAGAAAGCCATAATTACTAGCATGGGCAATGGTTAACGACAAACTTAGAATAAACAAGATACTTAAGAGCGTTTTCTTCATAATTACAATCCTTGTATAAATGGAGAAGATTAACTCAAATTGTAACAGACCAGGACCTAACGTAGAAGATAATTATGAAATAAATTTGCCGATAGCAAAGGCGATGTACGAATCATGGAAAATCCAATAGTCAATCGCTGCTAAACTGCCACGTATCTCACACTTTCACTTTCGTGATCAGTGTAATTTGGTGGAATCACAACATCTTCTCTGTCAGGGGGCAGCGGAACGTGATCATCTATGCACCAGTTATCGAAAAACAAATAGCTATGTTTAGCGTCAGTAATGACTTTTGCAGGATCGGTCAGTTCAGCAATGACCGGATATTCAAAAAATTTAATTAACTTATCTAACATCTCTGGACAAGAAATATAAATTAATGGGGTTACGGTTGATGTCACCGTGTCTACTGCTGTCTCTACTGGGTTCATTTGAAGCTTGTCTGTATTTCGTTCGAAATTCATTTTCGCTAATATTTTTTTTAAAAAGTTAAGCGTTGCTTGAAAGATAGCTTGTTCTTTTGAAATCGGATCTTTATTTGGTAAAGTCAATTCAACGGCTGGTATTTCTGTTTTGTACTCTGAAATTTTTTGCATCGCAAGTCTATGTAAACTCGTATATAAACTTGATTTTAGCTCAGCCTGTAAATGTTTATCTTTACTCCACTCACCAATCGCAAAAATTTCTATCAGTTTTTTCCTGAAGGGAATTTCTGAAGCAGCAGTAAAAGCATTCAATACCAAATTAAAAAATGCATCCTCAAGTTTTATTTTGCCATCATTGAAAAGCTGCCCTAGACATTCGCATGCAGCGGTGTATCGCTTACTTTCTACTTTTTGACGAACAGATTCAATCTCTTTTTTATCATCAACGTTTTTTATTTCTTCATTTGAAGCCATTGTAATCAAAGGACAGTGATCAATGTAATGTTTTGCAGGCGAAACGTTATTTATTTTAAGTTGCAGTCCAATCGCATCAAGATCCGTTTTTTCGATGATTTCCGCAGGAAATGATGTCTTACATTTTTCTAATAGTTTTGCTTCGAGCTGCGCAGGTCGAACAAGATATTTTTCATTGTGTGGCACCATCTGATTCCAATCAGCCGTCGCAAGACGAACAAGTTCTGATGTGGCTCTTAATAAAAGCGTATCTTCATCAAAATTTTTTGCGCTAAGCTCTCCTAAAAGACGCTGCCATTGAATATCCATATTTCCTAAGCACGCAGCCCATTTTTGATCAAAGTCTAGTGCAATCTTTTTTGCAACGCTATCTTGCTGGATAAAATCAATATACATATTAAAAAAATAATTTTTCACATTTGCCAGACGATCGGCAAAGCGGCGCTTAGATTTATCCGCTATTTCTCGCGCTCCCTGCAACAGCTTGACGGCTTCTATACTTTGTTTTTTATCTTTCGAAACAAGCAGCGCGGAAAATTCGTCCTGATCAACCAACAATTTTGCTTGGCCAATATGACCCCAACGAGCACACCTTCCAATAATTTGGCGTGCCTGCCGTTCAGAAGCGGCAAATGTTTGCAATACACATAAGCCATTAGGATGATTTTGATCCACATCATCATTATTCATTCTAGGCTTTAAGTCAGTTCCTCTATCCATTACTGTCGAAACGGTAAGCCAGCCTGCAACGCCAGCATTAGCAACTATGTGTTCTTCGGTGTAATTTCCTTCTTTACCATCAATCACTGCCTTACTGCCATTCAAGAGTTGTGAATGCAGAATATCTTTATATTTCGCAAATCGCGACGTTGCTAATTCCCGCAGCAAGTGATCATAAAAGCGTTGTGATTTATCAATATCATTGAAAGCAATTAATATCGGCTGTGGTTTTTGATCAGCTGGTGCAAAAAACCAATTACCAAACCATTTATTTTGAGCCAAGTGTTCCAAAATTGAATCGATAATTTTAGCAAAATGATCGCCTTCTCCATTAGCCAAGATTGAATTTTCAATAATTCGTCGATTTACTTTATGAGGAGGTACACGAAATGATTTAATTCCTTGCTCAGCCAATTCACCTAACTCTTCTAACGAACCTGCAGTACCGGTGACACCCAAAAGCCGACCACGAGTGTAATGATGCTCTAATACATTGCGACTGCTCATTGAAGCAATTGGCGCTGTTTCAGGATCAATTGGAAAATCAGGAATACGGCGTTGTTTAAGCTTTTTTTCCATATTTAATCGCGTGTGTACGAATTGATGGACACCGTTACTCCACTCTGCACCTTCACTCACACGCGAATTAGCAAGAATACGGGCGAAAGAGACTTCATAAATGTCACCCTCGGCTCCGCGCGCTTCAGAACGAACAACAAAATCTTTGCCTTCTTTCAATCGACTGGCTGCCAGTGCAGACTCTAACCAAGTGTCAATCTGACGATCAGAGAGTCGTTGCACATACTGTTTATCTTTTTGTAATTTACCAGCCCCATCAACTAATAATTTTCTAGCATGGCGAATATCATCTCTGATTGTCGCATCCGCATTTGTAAATTCTGCACTCTGAATAAAATCGTACAAAATAGAAAAAATCCAAGAAAGATCGGTTTTATGCAATGTTGTAGCATAACGATAATGGGTGCTATCGTCGAAAAAAGTGAAATCCGCTTCGTCAAGAGCCAACGACACAGGATCATGTTGGTGATATTTGATATAGTAAGAATCCAGTTTTTGTTTAGCGAGAAACAATGATAATTGTGCCGTATCTGAATAATTTATCCCATCATAACAATAGTCTGTAACAGAAGTTTGCGAAGTCACAATTTTATTGCCGCGTGGAATACCCAAATAATCAAACACTGGGGAAAATTCTTCAAATGCAACTCGTGCCAGCTCAAGGTTAGAGGTACACACATTTACGGCACCGCCTTCAAACCATAAATTAGCAGCCAGCATCGCCATGATCATGCCTTTGCCTTCACCCGTATCAATTTCTGAAAGAGAACTTCCTTTGTGCAGCACAGCATTCATCACTGAAAGCATTTGAGTGTAAAATGGAAACTTTTTTGTCATACGCCACATTGATTCACGTATCAATGCAAGAAACATTAAGCGGGCATTTTCTTTATCAATATCAGAGGAATGTGCATTCTTGTAAATGGAACGACATTTAACCACCAACTTTTTAATTTCTGCTTCAGTTAAATCTTTAGCGGTTAAATCAACTTCCTTGTCGTCCACTTTACGCAAATAAATGGGATAATCTGGATCATAACCAAAGCGATTAACCAATAAAAATTGCTGTAATAATTGCCGTCGTTCTGAATAAAATAATGGTTTACCCCGCGTAAAATCTTTTGCTACTTTAGATTCTCCTGGAGAAGATGGTGTTAAGTTTTTCATTTCCTCAATCGCACCAACAACACCTAAGGTATTTGGTTCTTTTAAGGTATTAAACTGCACCTTTAACAAGCGGTAACCATAATCAGGATCCGTTGGATTTTCTAAAAACTTTTTGAAATCTCCTTTAGTTAATACCGATTTCATTGTCTTGAAACTTGGCGAAGGACGCATATCAATCAATTGCTGTAGTGTGGAATGCTCTTCTTTTTTGAGCTGTGCTATTGCTTTAATTATTTCAACTTCATCAAATTCATTCGCATCGCAGCATTGGAAGATAACACGAATAATAATTTGCTGAGCATCAACAATCCTGAACGCTTCAGACTTCGTCTCTCCGCTAGCTTTTATTTCAATTGTTGATTTTTCTTCATCTTGCGGTTTACTTTCTTCACTATCACTAACATACGTTTTTGGTTTCTCAACAGCTTCCACTGGGATAGAGTTAATATTCTGAATAATCGCTAAATACGAAGCAGGGTTTTTAGCTAACAATGAAAAGAGTTTTTCAGTAAATTTTGTATCATTTATTTTTGATAATAAAGTTAATAATGCTAATGTATTTGCAAATAATTCTGAATGTTGCTCAGAATAAGTCTCAATAATTGATAATAAGCGACTAAAGATGGGTGCAAATTTATGGTAATGTTTTATTACATCATTAATAAATGTTGCAGCAGCGACATTTTTAGCCGCTAACGCTAAATTCAGCTTAAACAATTGAAATTTATGTTCACGACTGACTTCTTTAGCACCAAAAATCTTATCGATTGCCAATAATTCAGGCCGAACTCCGAATTTCTTTTCATGCTCTAACAACAGTTTAAAAAAGTCCATCGGGAATGAAAGCTTGGCTGAAAAATCCTTAGCTATTTGGTAAAGAAAATTATTCAAATATTCTAGGTTACGTGGAATTTTTGTATCAGCCGGATCACCACATATCAATCCTAATAATTCAGAAATATCTCCCGGCCATTTTTTTTGAACTTGATTCATCGCATCAATAAATTTTTTTGTTTGTTCGCTATATGCGATCATCGGAGCAATTGAATCTTCAATTCTATCAAATCGTTTCGGCATAAAAATAACACGGATAATATCATTCAAGATTCTGACATCGCCTTGATCAGCTAATTCCAAACCTTTTATATGTTTTTTTAAATCATTAAACTGTAGCTCTTGGATAAAAGCTACTGCGCTCAATCTCCAGGGAGTATTGATAATCCCATCACTATCTGGCAGAGGGGCACTTTTATCATACTGAGCTTTTGTTTTGTAACTCAGTTGATCTACATTGTCGATACTCCTGCGTACAATATAACTTAGCACGTTTTCTTCAGGATCATCGTCTTTTTTAGTTTCATCTTCTAGATTGCTGGCATCGTCAGCAGATTTTTTTGCAAGTCCAAATTTTTTAAGATCTAACTCAATCCCATTATCTGTCGCTGACTTGACCAATACTCTAAAAATAATTTTATCTTCTATATGCGGCAGAATAATAGAACGGCATTGCTTCGGGTCATAGGTACAATTACTAGGAAGATTCATCGTAATATGTTTTTTAACTGACGTACCTTCGATTTTACCGAGTGATTTCAGAAAATTAATAATATCTTGCATCGTTGGTGGAGCCGCTTTTGCATCCTTCCATTCTAAAATAGATAAAATATCAATTAATTCACCATAAGCCACTTTTCCATTCTGCTTCCCAAATTGCTTGATTAAGGGAATAAGCTCCCTAATGTGATTACGTTGAAAATTCACCGTGCTAACAATAGAAAAAACTCTAGCTAATTTTATTCTAAGTTGCTCATCTTCTTTTTCTTCGTCAATAGCTTGCAAGCATTCGACATAATCATTGACAGGCAAAGGGTTATTATTTTTGGCGTAAAATTCAATATGTTTAAAATATTCTTGCCCATGCTGCACAATCTGCACATATAAAAAATCTTGACGTACCTTTGAAAGCTGTGAAAATATCTTGGCTAAAATACTAATTTCATCTAAATTGATCCAGCTCACCTCGCCCATTAACGAGATAAGCTGATCTAGCAAGCCATCAACCTGCTCATCATTATAGTAACTCTGCTTTATCAACCCTTCCCACTGAGTGAGCTGCTTAGCTATATCGCACTGCTGGCCTCGTTGACGTGCAGTGGTGACAGTGAATATAAATGCGATTTTATTTCGCTTCACCATGGAAAGCCATTGGTATTTATTCAAATCAAAAAGAATATTCCACATGCCAACATAGGATTGATAAGGCGCGGAAAATTCTTGAATACCAAGATATTTACTTAACAATGATTTCACACTAGCGACTTCTAGCTGTGCGATATTCTTAACTGAAAGTTTGACGATTTGCTCTTCCGTTCCTTGATCAATCTCCTCAAACTCAACGCGGAGATCCGAGTCACCCACTTCATTTGCTTTAAGCTTCTCCTTAGCCTTAGTTGATTTAAATTCTTCAACACGCATTTCTGCGGTCACCAAACTATACTTTTGATGAACCGAAGCATATGAAACATCATTCGAATTAAAATTCAATGCGCGCAAATTTTCTGCTTGCTCAGTGAAATTTCTCGCTCCGCGCATGACATCGAGAACTCGCGCCATGACAACTTTCATATTAGCCATTTCACCCAGCGGACATTCACTCGGCAATTCAATATAGTGATCTAAGCCTAATTTTTGCTGTCCTATTGTTCTATATTCGTTGCAAAAAAATTCAAATGAGTTAAACAAATCTGCTATATTCGCCCAGCCACAATAACGGATATGCCTGGAACTCAACCGATTCCACCATGCTCGCTGCGCTGGTGTCAGTGCGAGAATTTTTTTAAATACACTCTGTTGACTGTCTTCAACAAACTCCGTCCAATCAAGCGATTTAGCAAAAAAACTATTACGCAAATAAAAATAGGTTTCACCATTGTCAACTTTGTAAAGTTCACTGATTGATTTTAGGAATATTTCTACTCCTTCACAGCCGCTGTTATACAAAATATCGAATAGCCCACACATGTCATCCCGGTCAAATAAATTAAAAATCTTTTCGTATGTGTTGATAAGTCTGTCTGCAAGAGACTTATCATTTGATAGTTTGCTCTCGCCCTGCATATATTTAAATAAAAGATTATGTGACTTACGATAAAATGGACTAACTAAATCCTTACAGCAACTTTCTATATTATCTTTTACAGCATCTAACGTGAATGCATATACTTTTCGCGACTTAATTGCTCCTACAAAAAAATTTGTGTGTTGCACAATACGATTAATTTCACCAAGCCATTGGGTATAAAAGCTTGCGCCACGTACCGGGTCTATCCTTATCAAATATTCACGTAATTCCTGTTTATCATCTTCAATTTTCTTAAAATCTATTATAGTTTGACTTGATTGACGCTCAAAACGCTCAAATTCGCTTTTATCACCCTCCACGCCAAACTGTGCAGGATTTCCTTCCACTCTACATTTAGGTGATTGCGCGCTTATCGTTGGTATGAGTGGATGTGATTCCTCTAGTTTCAACTCGCTATTATAATCGAGCACCAATCTTGGAAATTCTCTCGTATCCTGGACTACTTGCTTAATGACTTTTCCTGTCATCGGATCTTTTATTGGAGGCGGGGCTGCTGGTAACTGTAAATGACGTTCCCCTTCTGTCACTAAGAGAGAAAAACCTTCTGGCAAATAATCTAAATGCACACCACTTTGAAAATGGGAATGACACTCAGCGATTTTTCTGGCCGCAGCTACCGTGACATACCCTATACTTCCCGATTGTGAATCATGGTTACCTGTTAATTTTTTTAGTTTTGCAACACCGTCAATCTTGAGCTCATCTACTAAATCAGCCAGAGCCTCTGTATCAGTTTTTTGGCCATGGTCATATCTCTGAATGCTGATTAATTCTTTATAACCATTATATTTTTTAAAGTTACCTTTCCGCGTTTGCTGATTTTGCGCCACTTGCATTTGTTGTTGCTGTTGTTGCTGCTGCTGTTGTTGCTGCTGTTGTTGCTGCTGCTGTTGTTGCTGTTGTTGTTGCGACTGAGATATTGCGACATCCAATTTAATTTCAGCATTGGCTTTTTTAGAAAGACGTTTAGCGTCGTATTTTATCTCATCATCTTCGGTTGCATCAGGATCATAGGCAGCAAGACGCTCTTCCAATGTAATGACCGTTTTTTCCTCAGACGTACGACTCCCTTTCAGGGCAGCAATTTTCTGCCTACGGCGTTCACGCGCGTCCAGATTTTCGTCTTGTGGCGTCCTTGCTTGCATATTCTTCTTTTAACTAATCTAGTTGGATTGGTGAAATGCTACTTTAATCTTTTAATTAATGCAAAATTTTAACCACGCAGGTGTATTGTGGCGTTGTTGCATAAATCAAGATTCGTCGTTGCGAGGAGCGCTTTTTGCGACGAAGCAATCCAGTTTTTTATGCATTGTTCAGAAACTGGATTGCTTCGGCCTGAAAAGCGGCCTCGCAACGACGATTTTTTTGTGCAAGTTTTGATTTATGCAACAACGCCGTGTATTGTTTCCCATTTGCGACACTGATTGCTTTATCTTATGAGTCCATCGCATTGATTTATAATGATTTAATTATACACAAACATCATATATTGAACAAAACCACCCTATTTTGATATGATGCGCAAAATTAAACCTTACCTAAATAATTAAACGAAGGAGTCATCTTATGCCAAATATTTTTCACGAAATGGTAGCCAGCCCAGAAACTGATCCTGCTCTATTAAATCAGGTTCTTGAAGAAACAAAATTTGATGTTAATGAAAGAGATCTGGTTAGCGGAAAGCGAGCTATCGAATATGCTGTTCGATCCGGAAATCCAGCTATAGTAAAATATTTAGTAGAAGGAAAAAAGGTTAACCTTAGTGCGCGTTTCAAAAATAAAAATTTAATTGATTATGCTAAACTAAATCCCAATCCGGAAGTTTTAGAATATGTATGTCGACCGGAAATCGTTAAACAATTCGAAGACGGCACGACAGATCTGCACGTGGCAGCGATAACCGATAATCCTGATAGAGCCACAAAAGTCTTATCAACCGATCCTGCACAATTGAAGTCTGTTAACCAACGTGGTGAAACCGCGCTAAATATTGCTCTTCGTGAAAACAGGCAAGCTGTTGTCAATGCAATTATTACTCACGAAAAATTTGTTTTGCTAAGTGATCCTGCCAAGCTTGACCCAGTGCACATATCTCACTTACAAAATGCTATTAAAAAAAGCAAAGCAACCGATGTCGAAACAATTGTTGCAGAATATCAGACTGCAATAGATGCAGCTGAAAAAGCTGTCGTGAAAAAAGGTAATGAATTTTATTTTGCTAAAACAGCAGCGCAAATTGCAAGAGCAGATGTTTATGATCATCATGAAGATAAACAATATGGATATGTGAAACAATACCGGAAATATGTAGATGAGGCCACAAATACATTAGCACAGTTAAAACCTGACTTAAGTGGTGAAGTAATGTATCGCGGATCTTGTTTAAATATAGCTTATGCAATGAAATGGATGGAATTAATTAGCAAAATTCCAGGTACTGCACAGAATCAAAAAAAACAGCTTATATATGCAGAGGCGAGATACCTTCATATTGCTAAACAATTACAAGCAATGCAAAAAAGTCCCAGAAAAACAATCGAGGACCTAAAGTGTTTACAAAATGTTTACGAAAAATTACTAGATATTTACGTTAGCATGCGCTCAATATCGGCTGACGATTCCTTTAGAATAACTCAACAATTAGGGCGTTTCAAAAGCCTACAATCAGAACTTGCTGCAGAAATCGAATGTTTCAATAAGCATGATGCGCTGGTGAAAAAGTGGGGAGTGACTCGAGTAGATGTTCTAACTAATGGTGACTGTTTTTTTCTAGCTGCTGCTGACCAACTTAGATTTCAAGGAATCGGTGCACACATTGCCAAATCCGACTGGGATTTACGTCAATTAGCTGCAAAGAGGGTTTTAGCCCATCCAGGATATTATGGCGATTTTTTAGATGGCCACGGTGATTCTGTAACAAAGACACGAAGATATGCAAAAGAAATGCGTCAAGAAGGTGTTTGGGGCGACCAAACAGCAATTAATGCTTTAGCCAGAGCATTAAATGTGGTTATTTTTATTTTGCATAGTAATGGAAATCCCATTATTACAAAACCTGAAAAACCAATCGGCGCATTATTGATGTTCTATGATATAGAGCATAAACACTATCAATCATTGCACTTCGATCCTGAAATGCAGGCCGAACTTTCAATTACTGATGCAATAGAAAATGCTGTAGTCATGACCGCAGAACCGGCCGTTCAGCCGAGCACAAATACGCAGATCCTGCTGCAACTTGAAGAAAAATCACCTGGTAGCATGTCCGCAAAAAAAGATAATTCCGCGAGTGCTATGAGTCAGAAATCAACACAAAAAACTCCACAGGTATCGCTATCAGATGCTGACATAAACAAATTACTGACTCAACTAACTAAATTTGTACCCAAAGGTAGTCCAACAGACGTTGCAGAAAAATCGTCTAGTGCTACTTATATAACAATGAACCAACCATGAAACTGAAAGCACGAGAAAATGATACTAGGGGCTGTTGTCAACAGCCCCTATACTAATATGAGAAAAACCATCTGAATTTTTATAGACATCCAACAATAAAAATGGATTCAAAATAATTTCTTCCTTTTCAGTACGTGACATTTTTTTAATATATCGCTCTACTTCCATAGCAAATGCTTTCTTTGCGGTGATTTTCCAGCATTGCATCAATTTCAGTGGTTTGAAGCTACGAGTATATTTACTGCCTGTGCCATTTAGATGAGCTTCATAACGCTTAGCTAAATCAGTTGTATATCCGGTGTAATAATTGTTATTAGAACACAGTAAAATATAAACCCAATAGTTATTTTCAATCCTGTTATTCATTGCTGATTCTGCCTATCATGACCCCGCTACGACACTAGAGTATCTAAGGTAAAAAATTTTTATATGTATCTTTATCAATTCTTGTGTGAGTTACTGTCTCTGCTACAGCGCCGGCAATTTCAACAAATGAGTCACTATTTGTAAAATTCTCGGGGTACACAACAAGTGCTTTCTGATTAGTTTTAACAGATGGATAGAGCATTGCTTCTATACCTGCTGAATGTGCAATTTGACCGAGTATTTGTGAGTTGGCTGGAGTGTCAAATTGCATTGGCATTAATCGCCAGTCTTCTGCAAATAGTGTTTTTCTAAGTTCCTCTAAGTTCTTTACTGGAAGCATTGGGGAGATTTTTAATTGATTTGCTTTTTTACGGTAATAAATAGGAAGTTCTATATTCTTCAAGTGCCCATAAAACTGTTGCAGGATTTCAACATTCGTTAAGTCTAAGATATTTGTTAATTTGCCTTGAACTACAAAGTGACTGAAATTTCCGGCTGCGGCCAGTTCTTTGCCTGTTAATCCATCGGTCATAATCTCTGGCTTCAAACCCATTACTTCTAAGAAAGCAGTAGTAGTATCTTCTGCTAAATATAATGCTGGAAATTTGGGAAATCTTTCTATATCGATATCGCCAATATTAAATCGCCCCCCAGGAAAACTTTTAACACTGCCTATTGTGGATAGTGGTGTATTTGAAAATTGATGTGAAATTATTCTTCGCCAATTGCTAAACTCGAAAATAGTAGTATTTTCTTGTAATGATTGCTTCAGATCTTCTATAAGTTGTGATCTTTTATGAGCAAAATAAGCAAAATGTTCGGCGGTATAATCAATGATTTTGTTATGGAGTTTTATCCAGCTTTTGATTGCGCGAGGTGGAATATTGTCGAGAAGGAAGAATATCCGATGATCAAATGGTTTCATTCTTATGGGTGTATCCCTGCCAATGCATTTCTTACAAATAATTCTAGCTTTTTATAGCGACCATAGCGAATCATATCGCGAGGAGAAATGCCGCCCAATGCGGGATTTTTTACATGAAACCAGAGGGCAGTTTTTTCGGCATCCCCATTGAAATACCCAGCCATAAGTTCACAAATATTAGCTATTTCGTAGAGACGTCGTTTCAAATCTTTCGTTATTTGACCATCAAGGCGAACATGTTCCTTGTCCATTTTCATAGCCTTGGATATATCGTTTCTGGTGAGATCTAAAAATTCTGCGACCTTCCTAGGCGTGTTTCCCTCTAAAAGATGCAAATAATTGTGTGTAGGAACTGTGTTTAAAAAATCACTTAAAGCTTTTGAATTCATTTTAATAACCTCTATAGTTATTATATATTATTTTTCTCAACAAATCCTCAAAAATACCTCAAAATTTTCTCAAATTACTAATAGTATAACTCATTGATAATATTAAAAAATAATTGATTTCTTGAGGTATCATGCTTTTTATGGATTTTATATGCTTATATTTTAGTATTTTAGGGGGTCAGATTCAGCACGCGATAATTTTTTGATATAACGTTCCACCTCCATGGCAAATGCTTTTTCCCCCGCAACTTTCCAGCATTGAGCCACTTTCAATGGCTTGAAACTACGCGTATATTTACCGCCTGTTCCATTTAAATGAGCTTTATAACGTTTTGTTAAATCAGTTGTATATCCAGTGTAATAATTATTGTTAGAACACAGTAATATATAAACCCAATAGTGATTTTCACGCACGTTATTCATAGTGATTCTACTCAACTCACAAATGCGCTCTAGCTTTAGTGTTATAACTGCGGGTCTGAAGATACTCTTCCACCGTACCGCCAGTTCCGGTAATTTGTTCGCGCGAAATACCCTGTTCTTCAGCGGGATCAAAAATATATCGCTTCACTAACCCACCTCTATGCCCTTCCCTAAACATTTGTAACATAGTAACCGCGTCTTCGAGCGCCACAATTAATTTCGGTGAATCGCTAGCAGCCACAATTTTCCTGATTTTATTTTGTTGTAATGACATGATAAATGCACGATGTTCAAGTGGCATGTAATGTTCAAAGCTCTGCGCCGTTTGAAACATATTATTCATTTCATGTTTTACACCAAGCGCTCTATCTAACGCAGGGATGCTGCTGCTTTGCGCACCCGATGCACCAATATAGCGATGTGCTGGAATTTTACTTTCTGCATCAACACCTGAAAATCTTACACCGGTTTCTTCTTTATCACCGACTTTAACTGATATTTTTTCCCAACCATTAAAATGGGATCTTAATGTATGCCAAAAATAATGTGGATCACAGCCTGTTTTCATGCCTTGCAATAATTTAGTCGCCGCAGCTAATGAATGATTAATTTGTGTTAAAAACTCTGTTAGTACTTCTTCGTCTTCATCTTTTTGCTGTGGCGCCAACGCCATTTTTTCACGCAACACCATATCATCCGCAAGTGCACAAGCCCGCTGAGCGGCATCGAGTGCTTTCGCAAAAACAGCTTCAATAGCCACGTGAATTTTAATAAACCATGCCTCATCAAGACTACCAGTAAAAGTAAACAAAGGTTCAATATTGTCGAGCGTGATTTTTTTAGTCTGATCTTTTAAACGCCAATTATTTAGCACATAATCGGCATAAGTAAGCGTCGGATATCTTTGCTGCATTTTGCAAAGGGGATAAATGTTTTTTGCCAGCACGGCGGGAAGCATATTCCGCGGCTTATTGTTTGCATCTTCCCAAAGATACGCTTGGGCAATCATCAGCAACATTAATAGAGCTGCATTTTTCTGCGCTAAATTCTCAACAGTAACCTGCGCTGACCTTCCGTTTATCACGGCAGCTTCAAATTCTTGATTCAATGCATCAACGACAATTCTTAATTTTTTTTCTTTTAACAATTGCGGAATATTTTTTGCTAATTGATTGAATTTTCGATTCCATTCAGCGTTTGGTGGCAGCTCAATTAAAGGATTTTGTTTAGGAAGAAAACCACGTTCGGCGTCAATTGCAAATGAAAATAAGCGATTAGAATACATTAGATTGCCTTAGCTATCAGTCAAATATAGGCGCTGATTATCTTCTAATGATTCATTACAAGTCAATTTTTATTGCTACTCAACCCCAGGTTGATCCTTGTTAAATGAATCAAAAAACTTTTTATTGGAACGCACAGTATGATTCTCAACATTTTCTTTTACATAGAGCTGACGCTGGGATAAACCGATAAACCAAAATAATAAGGGCACGATATACATCCAACAAACCAGATATAGAAGATAGTATGTTACTTCAGCTGAGGATAGCTCGTTTGATGTCACACGGTCTACTGCTTGATAAGTGAAACCTGAAAAACGGAATAGTTGAAAGAGTGTTAAATAGGCTATGGGTAAAATACCGGGCTTTTTGACTAACCAAATAAGACCGATCAGCATAGCAACAATCAACACACATCCTGTCGTGATAATGGGAGCTGTATATCCCAGATCATCTTGTATGTACCGAAAGATTTGCCAAACAATATCAGCCAAGATGAGAGCACAACCTGGCATCAGATAACGCGTATTGTGACGAATGAGGGAAAATCCGATTAAACAAAATAATACAGCCAAGATCATCGGTTTAATAAAATTCGTCCCGACTTCTGATATGATTAAGTACGCAGCACCCCACGATAAAAAGACTGATAAAAAAACATAACCTGTATTGATATCATGAAGAAACCATTCAGGTGGTAAAATTGAATAAAACAAGTTTTTTACGATGTAAAGCACAAGAAATATCGCTAACAACCAAGCTAACAAAGCATATCCAGTATACCCAGCATATAAACAAACCGCTACGATAGAAACCACCAAAGCAGTCACCCAATAAAATAACTGGAATTTATTATGTTTGGTGATTAAAAAAGTCGTAATAGCAAATTGTTTAAAAGAATCCGGGTTATTTCTATCGTTACGCTTTTGCCACCAATTTAAAAAATGAGGATTCAGCATAAAAAGTATCGTGATTGTCGTCGCGGAATATAGCTCCAAAAGCCATGCGTGGTTAACAAAATTAAAAATTAAATTGACCGCAGCGAGAACCAAAAAAAGGTACCGCCATTTGAGTGCTTGTATTTGATATGCAATCGTTAAAAAAACTATTGTAGGCATCGACGTATTCCCTTATTGGCCAGCATCCCTGAGGCATATAGTAAGGTTTTTCGAGATAATACACAATTAGGATGAGTTGGGACGATTTATAGTTAAAAATGGTACAAATGCTTGATCAATATGTTTATTTGTATTATTTTTAATCGTCTCGCAGACCGCTTTTTAAGGTCTGCAAAATTGTAATATATTCACTAAATTAAATTTTCTTGGTGTAATGCCTACATATGAATAACCTAATAATCAAAAAATTCTCTGACTATCGCGATAAATTTGCTTCAAAGGCAACGCATTTATTTGCCCAGCTATTGCCGGACAAGCATACGTCTTTGCGTGACAAAACAATGCTGCGAATTTTAGTTGTGGCGGCAGGTACATTCCCAGGTTTTAAGCCTTTAATGCAGCGTTTGATGCAGGTTGCCCCACAGTTGACGAAGATACATTTCACCTTGGTTGAGCCCGTACAAAAATACACTAATATTTTTATGGAAAATTATGCGCAGGATTTTAAAGCTGATTTTTTAATTGTGAATAAAGGCATCGACGAATTTTTAAAAAACCATACTGGCAGTGCCTTTGATATGGTTTATTTCGAACATCCCGAAACGATGACATTGCCAATTATTTACGCCAAGTTAGGATGGAAAAAATTCCGCCGCGTATTGACGTTACGTAAATCATTACCACAACTCGCACAGATATTGGAACCGAACGCATTAGTTTTAGCGAGCTGCATGTCGAAGCATGAACTTAAACAGTTAAATTCATTATTAATATTTAGTTTGAATATTGCGCCGCAATTGTCTGTATCACGAAATCCGTTGCATTATTTTTATGGTGGACCATTTAGTGTCGGGTTGTTAGGCAACCTGTGTGACACTGCATTGGATAATTTATCACAAAAGATGCGCGTGATTGAACGTAGTGATAATTTGTTGTTTGTGTTTTTGTTATTGTCGTTCGCGATTTATTTGTGGAAGTTTCTGGATCCTGCTCATGCTGGTTTGCGGATAATTGCAGTGTTATTGATGGGAGCACAGTTTTTTTTGCATCGACCAGGAATGAATGGATTAGTTATTAAGATTGGATTGATAGCGATATTGGGTTTATTAGTGCTATAGCTGCATGACCATTTAACTATTTCCAAGAAACTCGTCAGCTCCAACTAAAGGAAGTAATCGCTGCAGAACAGCTTCAAAAGTTTCATGGTTTACTTTTTTTATAAATTTTGCTTTTCGATCTTGCCAAGATAGAGTTTGAATAATTCCAGAAGCTATAACGGATGGTTTTTCAAGACCCTCAATAGAAACTTCACTTAAATGCCCTCTAACACTAGTACTAATTGGGCAGCAAATAAGTAAACCGGTTTTTTTATTATATTCTTTAGAAGATAAAACTAATGCGGGTCTGTATTTCCCTATTTCCTTACCTTTCTTAGGTTCAAAATCGAGAAAAATAACATCAAAACGTTCTGGAATATATTTATTCATGGTTTTCGAATTCTTGGTGATGAATATCTACTATTTCATCAGCATGTACATTTTTAGGTGTTAAACCTTTTAATAATTGAGCTTCGCTAAGAGCCAGTAGTTTTCTTTTTTTTGTAATAACAGGATGAATCGTAAGCCCTTTTTCATTCACCTCAATTTCGATAGGCATATTAGCAGTAAAATGAGGGATAGTTTTTAATGGGCCAGTGATGCGAATGGCTAAACTGTTTCCCCATTTTTGAATTGTAGACTGTATTTTCATAAATTTAGCCTCTCTTAAAAGAATCATCAATATCTACATAGTGTACACTATGTAGATACAACACTCAAGCTTAGCCCAAGGTCATTTTTTCAAACTGCGAGACTGTAAACGACGCGCCTCGCCTCCACTTCGGGTGAAGGCGATAGCATATTCATTTGTTAAACTGCAACATCCCCAAATCTATTTGGACCCTCAGTTCCTTTGATAATCATGAAATATAAGATAATAAGGTTCACCAGCGGAATTAAACAGAGCAGCGCCCACCAGCCAGACATGTCACTATCATGCAGTCGTCTCACCATGACTGTTATGGACGGACAGAGGAAAATCAGGGCGGCAAGTGTGTAAAGTTTTGGGCTGATGAGATGCGCAACAAAATCAACAATGAAAACAAACAAAACAAACCACCAGTATTCAGATCGTGAGGCTCTTCCTTTAATATCAATGTACTTGGTGAAACAAGTTTTAACTGCATCCAAATATTTCATATTTTCTCCATATTGAGTGATCCGATAGACGATTATCCCACAGCCTAATATTGACTCTATTTTAACTGAAATGGAATGGGTTTTTTTCAGGGCTCCCGCGTTAAAATTCAGCTGTTTATACTGATTTTTATGGGGCCCCATCGCTACAGGTTATTTGATAGCTGCTCCATTATCAGCGGAGAATTTCGTGGCACTGGCAACATTGGACTAGATAGCCTTGGGTCTTTCGTATTTATTCCCAATCAAACAACTAATAAAGTATTGCTTAATTGCTCCATTAACAGGAGAATTATCAAGTTGCATAGATTCTACCGGGACAGGATTTAGTGGTCCGGCAGGAATTGTACTGCATTAGTTTTATTTGCTCATGGAGGAGCCATATGCAAAGTACGCGTAAATCTAGTCATTGGTCGATGATCACAAGGAAATGAACAATGTTTAGCACACAAAATTCCCCCCAGATAGAGTATGAATATTATCCGACGAATTTTCTCACACGTGACGCATCATTTATTCGGGTAATGCAAAAAGAAGAAAACAATACAAAAAGAGAAGTAGGTACTTACAAATCTAAACGCACGCTAGGTAGTGGCTCATATGGGATCGTTAGCCAATTTGAATTTGAGGGAAATGTCGATCCCAAGGAACTCGGAATTCCAAAAGATTTAGCAGTCAAAAAACCACGTTCTTTCCTTTTTCAATTTGAAATAATGGGCAGACCCATAGAATCCCCTCCTGCTTTCCGATTGGGAATGGCAATAAAGAAAGAAACTGATCCTTCAACTGTCTATTTTGTTTATGATCCAGAAAAAAGTCTTTGGCACGCGTGCTTATGGTTTGATTTTAAAGAGTATCAGAAAAATAATACGGCGCATGTTCGCAATGGGTCTGATTTACATAAGGAACTAGAAAAATTAGCACAAGAAGAAAAACAGGATTATTCTGAATTAAAATCCTTACTTTATAAGGAGCCACGTTTTGTTCGTTTTAAACCGCTTTTTGAGAAACTAACTTTTCATGTCAGCAAAAAAAAGATTCTGCCTTTTGACGATGTCAATTTGACTTCTCACTTTACTTTTTTATTACAGCCACATGCTTCGCCTACAATTGGTTTTATTTGGAATAGCCGTCAACAAGAATGGGTGGCAAACTTACATATCGGGATTAGCAGAGAAGTTCCTAAAAATTCTGCTTTGGAAAAACAATTAGAGAATAAAGATGATGAATTAGAAAGAATATTTGTAAAGAGTGAGCTATTTACGAAACAAGAATTACAAAATCAATTCGAACTTGCGAATAATTGTCCTGATCATCCTCAAGATCAACGCTTTATCAAAGCTTATCAGATGTTCCGTGAAGAGTGGAAAGCTTGGCCGCATGTTACTCAAACACCGGCTTTATTTTTTTCTATAAAAGATACGCCATCAGAAGAAAAAGTTTTCCCTACTTTTACTGCGCATTCTGGACAAAAAGATCAAATAACGGATGATCCTATAGCATCTGGTTTTCATGCCTTTAGATTAGGGTTAACTATGCAGAAAGGAATACATTTAGGTGTTGTGTTAAATAATTTATGTCCTCCCAACTCTATTCCCACACCAAAAATTCAACAAAAATTCATATTAATATTAATTGCTCTTGCAGAAAAAATTAAACCACTTCATGAAATTGAGAAGTATATTCATGGCGATATTTCTATGGGCAACGTTTTAATTGATGGTGATATCAATAATGATGAAAAAATAATAGTTAATTTAATTGATTCCGGAAGATCCCAAAAAATGGGTGAGAGGGTTATTACATGGCTTAAAAAGAATTTCAACCGAAGACATCCTCCAGAATTATTTGTGTCTCACAATGATGAAATTGTATTGAGTAATTCCGCGCAAGACATTTATCAATTCACTTGGATGATAACAGATTTGTGGGAAAGATTTTTTAATCGCGAATTAACTAACGACCCTGATACTTCATTCAAAAATTGTATTTTAGCGGGTTGCGAAAAGAATATTTTATTACGACCTGACATTAATAAAATTATTTTAGCACTCCAGCAAAAATTAAAAAAACTTGAGAAAATACCTGTTTTAAATAGATTGGGGTTTTGGAAAAAAAGACTTGAAAATCTGCCAGCAGAACCTGCTCGCGGTTTTAAGCCATGTTGCTTTCTTTGATTTGATAAGTTAATACATAAACTTCAACACTTTACTTTTTTGAAACGAAACAAGATGACTCTTCTCTAGATTCTGAAACTTGCTTTAAAAATTCAGCGACTCATCAGTCAACTTCTAAACCCACAGCAAGAAAACCATTTAGTTTTGATGCACTTGTTGCAGCATTTACAGCTGATAAGATGGGAGAATCAAGTAAATTTTGCAGTGTGGACGACTCATTTGATCCTAATGAGCATATCGCTAGCTCGAGAGTAAATAAAGAATTGGAAAAATTTAGAGAATATTTTAATCCAGAAAATAAGATTGTTTCATCTGGTAAACATTTTGATGAAGAAGCCTTTAAACAAGCTTTAGAAATTTATCGACAGAATTATGCTGCTTGGAATTGGAAGCAGCTTAATTTATTTTGTGTATGTGTGATTGGCTATTTTGAACGAATACTTCCAGCATGTGATCTTCTAAAAATTCGGGAAGGATTAGCTTTGACTGACAAAAATAAAGTTGCTAACAATGATTCTCCTCCTTGTTTGGGGGAGCTAGGATTTGATTATTTTTTTTGGCTAACAACAGGAGGGGCTGTTACGAAGATGGCAAATTTTCAAAGTTCTGTCGATACAACGTGGGTGAATCGATATTTTCAAAAGAAAAAGCAATCTTTGGAGACCTTAGCTACAGGTTTAAATTTCACTCCTACCCTGCTGGAAAATTGGTTTACTCAAGGAAATGGCAGCAAGTAACATCATAAATAATGGAACAAAGGGGTCTGACTTATTGGTACTTTAAATAAAAATATAAATCATAGTTAATAAAATTCAAATAAATCATATAATTATCAAATAAAAGATATTTTTCTTTATAGTATAGAAATAATATAAAATATAGATTATAATATTATCATCATCCAATAGGAAATAAAGTATATTTTATGGCGACTACGCTCTGGGGGAAGATTTATTATCATGACACTTATACTGGAGTTCTGCAGCAAGAACCCGGTGGTCGCTGCGTGTTTACATACGATACATCCTACCTAAGCTCATACCAACCAATTGCTTTTTCCTTTCCTTTACGCAAAGAACCATTTGTTTCAAAAGAAGGGCTACATCCCTTTTTTGATAATTTAGGCGCCGAAGGTTGGCTTGAAAACGCTCAAGCCAGAGCTCTAAAATCCAACACCAACAATCGCTTCGAACTGTTACTCGGATTTGGCTATGATTTGGCAGGAGCAGTATCTATCATTGATCCTGAACCACGCGATCACTTTCAGCTTGATCATGCCGATGAAGCAACAAACGCTGCACTGCTTGGCCGAGCCTCTCTTTCAGGAGTACAGCGTAAATTATTAGTCGTTAAAGAAGGTGATCAATATCGACCGACAAGAACAAATGAATTGAGCACCCATATCGCAAAACTTCCTTCTGGCAACTTAACTGACATAATTGAAGTTGAATATCTAACCACCCAAGCAGTAAAAAAATTATTGCCAGAAGATTCAATTGTTGAAATGGAAATTGCGAAAGTCAATTCCATTACCGAACCGGCCCTAGTTATAAAACGTTTCGATCGAATTATTTCTAATTCCAAAATTACCCGACTTCACTTTGAAGAATTTAATCAGCTATTAGGACGCCATTCCGGTGACGATAAATATAGAGGCTCCTATGAAATGCTGGGAAATTTTATAAATACAACTCCAGGTTGCGTACCCGCTGAAGCGTCTCGTCTTTATAGACGAATCTTAGCTTG
>Ga0207155_1040_pt1 | contig 31753 bp, 35 predicted proteins | sample Alteio_BWMinHeat_26_FD_153515 | JGI IMG/M metagenome (GOLD analysis project Ga0207155, IMG submission 153515) | Enriched cells from forest soil in Barre Woods Harvard Forest LTER site, Petersham, Massachusetts, United States -... | ecosystem: Environmental > Terrestrial > Soil > Temperate forest >... | reverse complement strand
TGTAAAGTCAGCATTGCCTACCAGCCAAATCAAAAAAGGAACTGTTAGCAAAGCGGTAATTGTACGCACTAAAAAAGAAGTACGCAGAAAGGATGGTTCATATATCCGTTTCGAAGATAATGCAGCTGTACTATTGACGGCACAAGATGAGCCAAGAGGCACTCGTATTTTTGGACCAGTGGCACGTGAGCTTCGTGAGAAGCAGTTTATGAAAATCATTTCATTAGCGCCTGAAGTATTATAATTATGGAAAGGAAATTTAACGCACAGCAGAAGTTGCACATCCGCAAGGGCGATACCGTGAAAGTGTTGTCAGGCGATGATAAAAACAAAACCGGAAAAGTGTTGGAGATATTGGCCAGCAAGAGCCGTGTACTTGTAGAAGGAATTAACATCATCACCAAACACCAGAAGCCATCGGCAGGAAAGCCTGAAGGTGGAATTAAGAAAATTGAAGGAGGAGTGCATATCAGCAATTTGATGTTGGTTGATCCAGCCTCTGGCAAACCTACTCGTACTGGCCGCAAGCTGAACGAAAAAGGCAAGTTGCAGCGTTATTCTAAGAAAACTGGAGAACTTATAAAGTAATAGAGCCATGGCAACGCCACGATTGAAAGAAAAATATTTGAAGGAAATCGTTCCTGGACTGAAGGAGAAGTTTCAGTACAAGTCGATCATGCAAGTTCCTAAGATTGAGAAAATCTGTATCAATAAAGGTATTGGCGCAGCTGTTGCCGATAAGAAATTGATAGATGTAGGTATTGAGGAGATCTCGACCATTACAGGTCAAAAAGCAGTGCCCACAAAATCGAAAAAAGACATTTCGAATTTCAAATTAAGGAAGGATCAAGCCATAGGCGTTCGTGTCACGTTACGCGGAGATCGCATGTACGAATTCATGGATCGCTTGATGAACGTTGCACTGCCACGTGTACGTGACTTCAAAGGTGTAAACGACAAGGGATTTGATGGTCGTGGGAACTATACCTTAGGTGTGAAAGAACAAATTATCTTCCCTGAGATCTCCATCGACAAGGTGAACAAGATCAATGGTATGGATATCACTTTTGTGACCAACGCAAATACAGACGAAGAAAGTTATGCGCTCCTGAAAGCATTTGGGATGCCATTTGTAAATAAAAACTGATCATGGCAAAATTATCCGTCATAGCAAGAGACAACAAGAAAGAAGCTTTGGTAAAGCGTTATGCTGAGAAACGCAAGGCTTTGAAGGCGGCTGGAAACTATGCTGCTCTTGATAAACTGCCACGCAGTTCTTCTGCAGTTCGTTTGCACAGCCGTTGCAAACTCACAGGAAGGCCTCGTGGTTACATGAGCAAGTTTGGCCTTTGCCGTAACCAGTTCCGCCAATTGGCTCATGAAGGGAAAATCCCCGGAGTGACTAAGGCAAGCTGGTAGCTTGTAGTAAAATATTAGGTTGCTGAGTATCCAAGGTCGGAAAGGCAAAAATTGCCGGACCGAAACCAGGTAACAGTTTGGAGAACCAAATTTGTTAATTATCTTTGCAGCCCGTTTCATAAAACGGGTTTGCTTTTTAAAGTAGAGAATATGAAAATTACGGATCCGATTGCAGATTATTTGACTCGCGTGCGCAACGCCATCAAAGCCCGTCACCGTGTGGTGGAGGTGCCTGCTTCCAATCTTAAAAAGGAAGTAACGAAAGTACTCTTCGACAAAGGCTATATCCTCAATTATAAATTTGAGGACACCGAAAACAAGCAGGGCAATATTAAAATTGCCTTGAAATATAATCCAGAAACGAAAGAATCTGCAATTACCAAGTTGCACCGTGTGAGTACACCGGGTCTTCGTCAATATAAGCCCGCTTCTGAATTGCCTAAAGTATTGAATGGTTTGGGTATTGCTATCCTTTCAACTTCGAAAGGAGTAATTACCGATAAGGAAGCGAAGGCATTGAATGTAGGTGGTGAAGTTTTGTGTTACGTATATTAATCGAGTAAGATCATGTCACGAATAGGAAGATTACCGATAAGCCTGCCGAAAGGAGTTACGTGCACCTTCGCGGAGGCGGACCACAATGTAGTGGTTAAAGGACCGAAAGGAGAACTGAAACAAAAGATCGATCGCGATTTCAAAGTTACTTTGGAAGAAGGAGCAGTTCATGTTCACCGTCCTACGGAACAAAAGAGACATAAAGCAATGCACGGTTTGTATCGTTCATTGATTGCCAACATGGTCGAAGGTGTGAGCAAAGGATACAGAAGAGACTTGGAAGTGATCGGAGTAGGTTATAAAGCAACTGCACAAGGCAATGTACTTGATTTGAGCTTGGGCTATTCTCATAGTGTGATATTGGCTGTTCCTTCAGAATTGAAGTTGCAAGCAGTGCAAGAGAAAGGTCAGAATCCAATGATCATTTTGGAAGGAATTGATAAGCAATTGATTGGCCAGGTAGCCGCAAAAATAAAGTCACTTCGTCCAGTTGAGCCTTACAAAGGAAAAGGTATCCGTTATGTGGGTGAGTTTGTACGAAGAAAAGCTGGAAAGGCAGCCGCTAAATAATTAAAGTTATGCCGAACATTAAAGACAGAAGACAGCGGATCAAATTAGGTATCCGTCATAAAATAGAAGGCACGCCTGCAAGGCCAAGGCTTTCCGTGTTCAAAAGCAACAAAGTAATCTACGCGCAATTAGTAGATGATTCAAAGGGTCACACGTTGTTAGCTGCTTCATCGAAAGATGTAAAAGAAAAAGGCGGAGTGAATCTTGAGATTTCGAAGAACGTTGGTAAAAAAGTTGCCGAGCAAGCAATTGCCAATGGAATCAAGGAAATCGTTTTTGATCGCAACGGTTATTTATATCACGGTAATATCAAAGCTTTGGCAGAAGGTGCCAGAGAGGGAGGTTTAAAATTTTAACGCATGACACAAAGTAACGTCAGCACGGTAAAGGCCAGCGACATCGACTTGAAAGAGAAGGTAGTTGCGATCCAACGCGTAGCCAAAGTGGTAAAAGGTGGTCGCAGGTTTAGCTTTGCGGCAATCGTAGTAGTAGGCGATGGCAATGGTGTGGTAGGTTATGGTCTTGGTAAAGCCAATGAAGTAACTGATGCAATTACCAAAGGTATCGATGATGCGAAGAAGCATTTGGTAAAAGTTCCGATCATCAAAGGAACAGTGCCACATGAGTCGCTCGGAAAATTTGGTGGTGGCTTTGTGTTGTTGAAGCCAGCATCTCCAGGTACTGGTGTAATTGCCGGTGGTGCGATGCGTGCCGTATTGGAAAGCGCAGGAGTTCACAATGTGTTGGCGAAATCTAAAGGCTCATCTAACCCTCACAACGTGGTGAAGGCGACCTTTAAAGCATTGACCACCATGCGCGATCCTCAAACCATCGCAAGAAATCGTGGTGTAGCACTGTCAAAAGTATTCAACGGATAGAGTTATGGCAAAAGTTAGAATCACACAAATCCGTAGCACAATAAAGAGGCCTGAGACTCAATTGAGAACGATTCAGTCTTTGGGTTTAGGAAAAGTGCACAATTCAGTTGAAGTGGAGTATACTCCGCAGATTCAGGGCATGGTAAGAAAAGTAAATCATTTAGTAAGCGTAACCGAATTATAAGATGAAGTTGCATACGCTCAAGCCGGCCTCCGGTTCGACAAAAACAAATAAGCGCCTCGGCAGAGGACAAGGCAGCGGTGGCAGCACGGCTGGCCGTGGTCACAAAGGTGCACAGTCACGTTCAGGCTATCACAAGAAATTCGGTTTTGAAGGTGGCCAGATGCCTTTGCAACGACGAGTTCCAAAGTTTGGCTTTAAGAACAATAATAAAGTTTATTTCAAACCGATCAATTTGGATGCGTTGGAAGAATTGGCAAAAAAGACCAATTCCAAATCACTCAATGTACAATTAATGAGAGACAATGGAATTGTGGGCAAGAATGATCTTGTAAAGATTTTAGGAAGAGGCGAAGTGAAATCGAAGTTATCGGTAGAAGCACATGCTTTTTCAGAAACAGCAACCAAAGCGATTGAAACAGCTGGCGGTAACGTTACAATAGCAAAATAAATGAAGCGTTTTTTTAGTACCATAAAGAATATTTTTTCGATTGAAGATCTTCGTGTGAGGATTCTCAATACGATCGGCTTCTTGGTCATTTTCAGACTGGGTTCTTATATCGTATTGCCAGGAATTGACCCGAATAAGTTGACAGGAAATTCTGGTGGTATTTTTGATTTATTGAACACGTTCTTAGGAGGTTCGTTCACTCGTGCTTCCATTTTTGCGCTAGGTATAATGCCTTACATTTCTGCATCCATCGTGGTGCAGTTATTGACGGTAGCAGTTCCGCATTTTACCAAACTTCAAAAGGAAGGTGAAAGTGGAAGAAAAAAATTAAATCAGTTTACCCGCGTATTAACGATCGTCATTACAGCAGCTCAGTCATTTGGTTATTTGAAGTCGATTGTAAATCCTGAAGCGATTATTCAGCCAGGATTATTCTATACAGTTTCTTCAATGATCATCATCGTTGCAGGAACAATGTTCTGCATGTGGTTGGGTGAACGTATCACTGATAAGGGAATTGGTAATGGTATCAGTATGTTGATCATGATTGGAATAGTATCTCGTTTTCCAGTTGCAATTCTTCAAGAAGTAGATTCAAAAGGTTTAAATGGTGCATTGCTTTTCATCATTGAAATATTAGCACTCTTCTTCGTAGTTGTGGGAGTTATCGCATTAACTCAAGCGACGCGCAAAATTCCAATTCAATATGCGAAGCAGGTAGTTGGAAATAAATTATACGGTGGCAAGAGAGATTTTATTCCGTTGAAGTTGAATTCCGCAGGAGTAATGCCAATCATCTTTGCGCAAGCGTTGATGTTCATTCCTCCTTTAATGGCCAGTATTTGGCGAGACAGTGACCTAGGTGCTTATGTAGGAACGACCTTTGCCGACTTTACTTCATGGCAATACAATTTACTGTTTGCTTCATTGATCATCATTTTCACTTTCTTCTACACAGCGATTACTGTTCCATCGAACGACATTGCTGACAACTTGAAGAGAAATGGAGGGTTTGTTCCTGGTATCAAGCCTGGAAAGCAAACTGCGGAATTTATAGATGGAATTTTATCAAAGATTACTTTGCCCGGTGCAATTTTCTTAGCAATGGTGGCGATTCTTCCGGCATTTGCTGTGAAGGCGGGCATCACTCAGAATTTTGCTTACTTCTATGGTGGTACTTCATTGCTGATTTTGGTTGGGGTTGTGCTTGACACACTTCAACAAATTGAGAGCTACTTGTTGATGCGTCACTACGAAGGAATGATGAAGTCAGGTAGAGTGAAAGGACGTTCTCAATTTGCTGCGGCTTGAGGTGAAATGATTCACTACAAGACGGAACAGGAGATTCAGCTTATTAAGGAAAGTGCGCAGATTTTAGGAAAGGCACACGCGGAAGTAGCTAAGGCCATTAAACCTGGAGTGAAAACGAAAGACCTTGACAAAATTGCTGATAGTTATATTCAAGACCATGGCGGGTGGCCATCGTTTAAGAACTACAACGGATTTCCTTCTGCGCTGTGTATCTCAGTAAATGATATAGTAGTGCATGGGTTTCCGGGAGAGTATGAATTGAAAGAGACCGATATCATCTCCGTTGATTGCGGAGTGAAGTACAAAGGGTTTCATAGTGATTCTGCTTACACGTATCCGTTAGAGGGCGTGAGTTCAGAAGTATTGAAATTGTTGGATAGGACCTATGAATCTCTATACCTTGGAATTGCTCAAGCGAAAGCAGGCAATCGGATTGGTGATGTAAGTTACGCTGTTCAGAGTTATGTTGAACAGTTTGGCTACGGTGTGGTAAGAGAACTAGTGGGTCACGGAGTAGGAAAAGATTTGCATGAAGATCCTGAAGTACCAAATTATGGTAAGCGGGGAAAGGGAGCTAAGATTGTTGAAGGGATGGTATTTGCTATCGAACCGATGATCAATATGGGAACCAAAAATGTAGTGCAGGAGAAAGACGGTTGGACGATTAGAACAAGTGATCACAAACCATCAGCTCATTTCGAGCACATGGTTGCGGTCTTTGAAGATAAAACTGAGGTAGTAACAACACACGAGTACATAGAAGAAAGTTATAAGTTCAAGTGGCGAAACAGAAATCGATAGAACAAGACGGAACAATACTCGAAGCGTTGTCCAACGCCATGTTTAAAGTTCAGTTGGAAAATGGACATGAAGTGTTGGCACATATTTCAGGAAAGATGAGGATGCATTACATCCGCATTTTACCGGGAGATAAAGTAAGGTTGGAAATGTCACCTTACGATTTGACAAAAGGAAGGATAACGTTTAGATATAAATAAGTTGATAGTTATTAACAGATAACTGAAAACGATTAACGAACATGAAAGTAAGAGCATCCATCAAAAAGCGCAGCGCTGATTGCAAGATCATCAGGCGCAAGGGCAAGTTGTATGTAATCAACAAAAAGAATCCACGGTATAAACAAAGACAAGGATAAACTATGGCACGTATTGCAGGTGTAGATATTCCAGATAACAAGCGAGGCGAAATCGGCCTTACTTATATTTTCGGTATTGGCCGTAGGTCAGCTCAGAAAATATTGGCTCAGGCTAATGTCAATCTCGATAAGAAAGTGAAAGAATGGAATGATGAAGAATCAAACTTGATTCGCTCCATCATTGCAGAACAGTTTCGTATTGAAGGTTCTCTCAAGTCTGAAATCCAGTTGAGCATCAAGCGTCTGATGGATATTGGTTGTTATCGTGGCCTTCGTCACCGCAAGGGTTTACCAGTGCGTGGACAGACTACAAAGAATAACGCCCGCACGCGGAAAGGTAAGCGCAAGACCGTTGCGAATAAGAAGAAAGCAGTTAAAGGGTAATTAAAACAATAATACTTTTCATATGGCAACAGCACCTGTAGCTGAAAAGAAGAAAGATAAGAGTAAGAAGCGCACCGTAGTGGTGGAGGCCGTAGGCCATGCCCATATTCAAGCGACTTTCAACAACATCATCATTTCGTTGACGAACAGCACTGGCCAGGTTGTGGCTTGGGCTTCGGCAGGAAAGATGGGGTTTAAAGGCTCTAAGAAAAACACTCCATACGCAGCACAGGTTGCAGCGCAGGAGGCGGCCACTAAAGCTTTTGAACAAGGCTTACGTAAAGTGGAAGTTTTTGTAAAGGGACCTGGCGCAGGACGTGAGTCTGCTATTCGCAGCTTGCAAGCTTCAGGTATTGAAGTAACAACGATCAAGGACATGACTCCGCTGCCGCACAACGGCTGCCGTCCTCCTAAGAAAAGAAGAGTTTAATCATTGAATTAACAGATCATGGCAAGATATACAGGTCCCAAAGTAAGGATATCCAGGAAGTTTAATGAGCCTGTTATGGGCGAGAGTAAGGTTCTGGCGAAGAAGAACTATGCTCCCGGTCAGCATGGCAAAACCAAGAAGAGAAAGCTTTCTGAATATGCCACACAGTTGGCTGAGAAACAAAAAGCAAAATACATCTACGGTGTATTAGAGCGTCAGTTCGAAAACACTTTTGATAAAGCTACTCGTAAAAAAGGCGTAACAGGTGAAGTGTTGTTACAGCTTTTGGAAGCACGTTTGGATAATACTGTTTATCGTTTAGGTGTTGCCCCTACGCGCAGAGCGGCTCGCCAGTTGGTGGTGCACAAACACATTTTGGTAAATGGTGGAGTGGTAAACATTCCCTCTTATACCTTAAAGCCCGGTGATGTTGTAGCTGTTCGTGAGAAATCAAAGTCTCTTGAAACCATTACTACTGCATTGTCTGTTAATGGTGCAAAAAAATACAATTGGTTGGAGTGGGACGTCAAAGAATTTGAGGGTAAACTGATTAACCTTCCTCCCCGGGAAGACATCCCCGAAAACATCAACGAGCAATTGATCGTTGAATTGTACTCGAAGTAATCCTTGAAATGGCTTTGCCATTTCTTGTGATCTTAAAGAATGATTTTTAACAAGAAACAAAAAGTAAATCGCTTATGTCAATATTAGCATTTCAAATGCCGGATAAAGTGGTAATGGAGAAATCTGATGATTTCCATGGCCTGTTCACATTCAAGCCTTTGGAAAAAGGTTATGGTGTTACCATCGGCAATGCGTTGAGAAGAATTTTATTGTCTTCATTAGAGGGATATGCGATCACTGGAATTAAAATCCCAGGTGTTTTGCATGAATTCTCTACTATCGAAGGAGTAGTGGAAGACGTGGCTGAAATTATTTTGAATTTGAAGCAAGTTCGGTTCAGAAAGATTGGTGAGACCAACGAATCTAAAGTTGTTGTTAACATCAAAAAGCAAAAGCAATTCAAGGCTGGCGATATTGCTAAGTTCACTTCTGGATTCGAAATCCTGAATGCTGACCATGTAATCTGTAATTTGGATGAGTCAGCTCATTTTGAAGTTGAGCTTTCAATTGAAAAAGGCCGAGGCTATTTGCCGGCAGAAGAAAACAAACCGAACGAACAAGTTTTTGGTTTTATTCCGATCGACGCAATTTTCACACCAGTTAAAAATGTAAAGTACAGCGTAGAAAATACTCGCGTTGAGCAAAAGACTGACTACGAAAAATTAATGGTTGAAATCGAAACTGATGGATCGATTCATCCAGAAGAAGCTTTGGAAGGAGCTGCTTTCATTTTGATTCAGCATTTCCGCTTATTCTCTGATAAATCTATTGAGTTGGAAACAACTAAGGATAGCGAAGTAGAGCAAGTGGATGAAGAGATGTTGCACATGCGCAAATTGTTGAAGACACAATTGCATGACTTAGACTTATCCGTGCGCGCTTACAACTGCTTAAAGGCTGCCGATGTAAAAACATTGGGAGACCTGGTTCAGTTGGACATTTCAGACATGATGAAGTTCAGGAACTTCGGTAAGAAGTCCTTGGCAGAATTAGAACAATTAGTATCTGAGAAAAACCTCACGTTTGGGATGGATCTCGGCAAATATAAACTGGACGAAGACTAATGAGACACGGTAAAAAAGTAAACCATTTAGGGAGAACCTCGGCTCACCGCCATGCGTTGCTTTCTAACATGGCCTCTTCGCTGATTCTTAACAAAAGAATCACGACAACAGTATCAAAAGCAAAAGAGCTTAGAAAATATGTTGAGCCATTGATAACAAAGGCAAAAACAGATTCTACGCATTCACGCAGGGTAGTATTTTCCTACTTGCAGAACAAAGAATCAGTTACGACTTTATTTGGTGAAGTAGCTGGTCGTACTTCTGATAGAAAGGGCGGTTATACGCGCATTATTAAATTGAGCGATCCTCGCTTGGGCGATGCAGCAGATATGTGTTTGATGGAGTTGGTTGACTTCAACGATTTGTATAAGAAAGACGGATCAGCGAAGAAGGCTAAAACTCGCAGAGGTCGTAAAGGCAAGAAAGAAGACGGAGCGGCTGAAGGTGAAGCAACAGCTGTTGAGTCAACTGAGGAGAAGCCGAAGAAAGCCGCAAAAAAGACGGCAAAGAAGAAGGAATAATTTAGATAGGAGCTTTATAAAAAGGGATTGAACTAAGTTCAGTCCCTTTTTCTTTTATGAGTTGTTAACTGATCAGGTAATCAACGCCCGAAATTAAGACTTTGGCTTTGATCGAGGTGCTGTTTTGGGAGGTTTGGTGTGATAAGCAGCCCTAGCCTGTTTTTTTTGGATTTTTGCCTTTTGCTTGGTTGACAATTTCTTGTTCTTTTTTCCACTTTTCGTCTTTCGGTCGGTTTCGTGAACAAGCCTTTGTTCGGGAGTAAGACTAGCCGACTCGTCTTTAGTCAGCTTTTTTGTTTTCATCTCTTTACCACGGCCTTGTCCGTAGCTTCCTGCAATCGTTGCCAACAGTAAACTAGTAACTATAATTAGTCTTTTCATATTGTAGCGCAATTGAACTTCAATTTAACCAAAATCAATCGCCCATTTTGAGACGGTTTTTTGGGATAACCTACACTGTATTCTTTTTTACAAAAGAGCTGTTCAATTTGAAAGACTGGAGTATTTTTGCAAAACTATCTTTAGCATGAGCAATAAAGCATATTTACTTCTGGCCGATGGCTTTCTGATGGAAGGCCGGGCCATTGGCAAACTGGGTACATCAGGAGGTGAAATTTGTTTTAATACCGGAATGACTGGGTACCAGGAAATTTACACAGACCCTTCCTACTACGGACAAATCATAGTAAACACTACGGCTCACATTGGTAACTATGGAACTATTGACAAAGAGCAGGAATCAGGACATCCACAAATTAGCGGCATTGTTGTAAATGAATTCTCTTCCGATTTCAGCCGAAAAGCTTCTAAGCAAAGTTTACAGGCTTATTTGGAAAAAAATGATATTGTTGGGATTACTGATTTAGATACTCGGAAACTGGTGCGTCACATTCGCAGTAAAGGAGCGATGAACGCGATCATTTCTTCTGAACATGCTCCTGAGCAGTTGAAGGAGGAATTGAAAAAGGTCCCTTCAATGGATGGCCTGGAGTTGTCATCGATTGTAAGTACTAAGAAAAGTTATTTTGTCGGCAATCCTCAAGCTGCAATGAAAGTAGCAGCTTTGGATTTTGGAATTAAGACAAACATACTTCGTAATCTTGCTGCGCGAGGTTGTTACATTCAGGTTTTTCCTGCTAAGACTGCGATAAAAGAAATGGAGGCATGGGCGCCAGATGGTTATTTCTTGTCGAATGGTCCAGGCGATCCCTCCGTAATGGATTATGCAATCAAGACAGTAAAAGATATTTTAGAAACAGATAAGCCTGTGTTTGGTATTTGTCTTGGGCACCAACTGCTTGCATTAGCTTGCGGGCTTTCTACTTACAAAATGCACCATGGCCATCGCGGATTAAATCATCCAGTTAAGAATTTGATTTCTGGCCTTGGCGAAATGACGTCACAAAATCATGGCTTTGGAGTAAATGAGAAGGACGTGCAGAAAAACCCCGATGTAGAGGTTACGCACATGCACTTGAATGACAACACAATCATGGGCATTCGATTAAAAAGTAAAAAAGCTTTCTCGGTTCAGTACCATCCAGAAGCCTCACCCGGCCCTCATGACTCAAGATATTTATTTGATCAGTTTGTTGAAATGATCAAAGTAGATCAAAAGGAATTGGTTAATCGTTAGTTCAGATTTTAGAGCTCTTATTTGAGATTTTGCAGCTCAAATGGTGGCCGAAAAACCAACTTTCTAACTAAGGAATCCAGCGAATTCATTACTATATTCACAGCCTCGTTTAAAATAAGCATTAAACAAACCTTCTAACCCTAATTTTAAAACCCTAATTATAAATCTTAAAGCAATATGAGTTTAATAGAAAGCATTTATGCCCGCCAAATTCTTGATAGCCGTGGTAATCCGACTGTAGAAGTTGATGTATTTACTGAGAATGGAGGATTTGGTCGCGCTGCAGTTCCCTCTGGTGCATCGACCGGCACTCACGAAGCGGTTGAGCTGCGTGATAATGATAAGAAGACCTACATGGGTAAGGGTGTATTGAAAGCAGTGGAGAATGTGAATACTAAAATCGCTGCCGAAGTTGTTGGCCTATCTGTATTTGATCAAAGCTTGATAGATAGAGTGATGATTGAACTAGATGGCACACCGAACAAAGCGAAACTCGGAGCAAATGCAATTCTAGGAACATCATTAGCTGTTGCGAAGGCAGCTGCTCAGGAATCTGGACAATCGTTGTATCGCTATATCGGTGGTGTAAATGCGAACACGTTACCTGTGCCTATGATGAATATTTTAAATGGAGGAAGTCACGCTGATAACTCCATTGACTTTCAGGAATTCATGGTAATGCCTATTGGTGCAGATACATTTTCTGAAGCACTTCGCATGGGTGCTGAAGTTTTTCACACACTAAAAAAAGTGCTTCATGATCAAGGTCTTTCCACTAATGTGGGAGACGAAGGTGGTTTTGCACCTAACATCAAGTCTAATGAAGAAGCTATCGAAATAGTTTTGAAAGCTATTGAAAAGGCGGGTTACAAACCGGGTTCTGAAATTATGATTGCGCTCGATCCAGCGGCATCAGAATTTTATGACAGCAAAACTAAAACCTATCATTTCAAAAAATCTTCAGGAAAAAAATTGAAGCCGTTGGAAATGGCAGAGTATTGGACTAATTGGTCAAAGAAGTACCCGATCATCTCTATAGAAGATGGATTGGCCGAGGACGACTGGGCTGGTTGGAAAGCGCTTACCGACAATATTGGCAAGAAAGTTCAGTTGGTGGGTGACGATTTGTTTGTAACCAATGTAAAACGTCTGCAACAAGGAATAGATAAAGGTGTTGGAAATGCAATTTTAGTAAAAGTGAATCAGATTGGTTCTTTGACTGAAACTATCGATGCGGTTAATCTTGCTAAGCGCAATTCTTACAAAAGCATTATGTCACACCGTTCCGGTGAAACTGAAGATAATACTATTGCTGATTTGGCGGTGGCGTTGAACACAGGGCAAATCAAAACCGGTTCTGCTTCACGCTCCGATCGCATGGCAAAGTACAATCAACTTCTCCGCATTGAAGAGGAACTTGGCGAAGTGGCTTATTTCCCTGGTAAAAAATTCTAGAACATGGCGAAAGCAAAGCTTGACGCGATTGACAGGAAGATACTTGAAATTGTTCAAGCCAATTCCAATATTACCAATGCCCAATTAGCCCAGGAAATTGGACTGTCGCCAGCACCAACGCTTGAGCGTGTTAAAAAATTGGAAACGCAAGACGTGATTAAAAGTTATCATGCTGTTGTGGATATGGCTAGTGTTGGTCTTGGAGTTTGCACTTTTGTTACTGTTTCGCTGAAGGGCCACAACAAAGACAATATTGAGAAGTTCATCAAGGCAATTAGTAAAATTCCTGAAGTGGTAGAGTGTCATCACGTAACAGGTCAGGCAGATTTTATTTTAAAAGTGGTAGCAACGGATATTCCAGCTTATCAAAATCTTATGCTTGAGAAAGTCACCAACATTGAAGTGGTCGATAATATGCAATCGACCGTGATCTTATCTACGTTTAAAGATAGTCGCGTCCTGCCGATACCATGATCGAAGCATCAGAAAAGTCATTAGTACTCAATAGCAGTCAGGTGATTCAAAAAATCAAGAGGATTGCTTATGAGATTTATGAGAATAATTTTTCTGAAAAATCAATTGTGCTCGCGGGAATTGACGGACAAGGTTATGCTCTTGCTAAAATTCTTGAAAAGGAATTAAAATCAATTTCTCCGTTGACTGTTGTGTTGGTTAAGGTTTCTTTGGATAAATTTTCTCCCGTGCAGAGTGAAGTGACTATTGATGTTTCTGCGAAGGAAATAAAAAAGAAATGCATTGTCCTCATTGATGATGTACTGAATACAGGCCGCACGTTGGCCTATTCGTTGAAACCTTTTACAACTCTGGAAATAAAGAAAATTGAAGTAGCAGTGTTAGTGAATCGCAGTCATACGCTATTTCCAATTGTGCCGACCTATTCGGGCTATGAATTAGCAACAACACTTACTGATCACGTGGAAGTAAAACTAGGTAAGGAAGCGTCCGTTTACCTCCGATAAAAATTGGAGGGGTAGAAAATCAAATTGAAAGAGTAATAATTATTTTAAGTCTGGGATTTTGAATCTAACCCTGAATCAAAATGTCTACTGCTAAAAAAACGGAACTTAAGAAAGTAACAACTCACCAGCTCCAGGAAATGAAAAACCGTGGTGAGAAAATCGCTATGCTTACAGCATACGATTACAGTATGGCAAGAATCATAGATGGAGCGGGTATTGATATCATTCTAGTGGGAGACTCCGCCTCGAATGTAATGGCTGGTAACGAGACTACTTTGCCCATCACACTTGATCAAATGATCTATCATGCAAGTTCGGTTGTGAAGGCTGTAAAACGTGCGCTGGTAGTTGTTGATATTCCATTTGGTTATTATCAAGGTAGTTCGGGAGAAGCGCTTCGATCATCAATTCGGATCATGAAAGAGTCTGGTGCTCATGCTGTGAAGTTAGAGGGTGGAAGTGAAGTGAAAGATTCAGTATTAAGAATTTTAAGTGCAGGTGTGCCTGTGATGGGGCATCTGGGTTTGACACCTCAATCAATTTATAAATTTGGTACCTACACAGTTCGAGCAAAAGAAGAAGCTGAAGCCAATAAACTTTTAGAAGATGCTCAACTCTTACAGGATTCAGGCTGCTTTGGATTAGTCTTGGAAAAGATACCTGCTACGCTTGCAAAAAAAGTTTCTTCAAAATTGATTATACCAGTAATCGGAATTGGAGCCGGCCCAGATGTAGATGGGCAGGTTTTAGTGATGCAGGATATGCTTGGCATTACTAAAGATTTCAAACCAAGGTTCTTACGAAGATATGCGGATTTAAATACCGTGATTACTTCGGCTGTGAACAAATACGTGGAGGATGTGAAGGCGAAAGAATTTCCAAGTCAGGAAGAAAAATATTAAGGTTAAAACCGGATTAAGCAGAAATGCTTTCAACCACCTTTACAGGGAGGCGCACAGTGAACTCGCTTCCTTTACCTTGTTCACTCTTAAGTGAAATTTCACCATGTAATCGTTCGATTAATGTCTTTACTATGGCCAATCCGAGTCCGTTTGAACTTTCACCGGCCGTAGGTCGAGCACTTAATTTTTTAAAACGTTGATAAAGCAATAATTTATCGTCCTCAGAAAATCCAGGTCCGTTGTCTTTCACTGTAAGGGTTAATGACCCGTTAAGGATCGTTCCATCAACGATTACTTTTGCGCCATTACTCGAAAACTTAATTGCATTTGAAACAAGATTATCAACGATACGACTGAGATAACCTGGATTAGTTTTTACTTGTTTATCCAAATCGTGAGTTAATTGCAGATCAATTTTTTTATTGATGGATAAATATTGATAAAAAGCAATACGTTCCTCAAGCAATTGTCCCGCCTGGAACACCGAAGCTTTTAGTTCTTCATTTTCTGTTTGTAATGCATTCACGTCAAGTAGGTCAACAATTAAGTCAAGGTTAGATTGAGTTACATTTTTCAAAAGTTGTAGGTATTCTTGCTGAGAAGGTAGCAGTTGCCCGTCCGAACCAAGCAAGTTTGCGAGACCAATAATGCGGGCCAGTGGCGATTTCAAATCATGAGCGACAATGTTCATGAGCATATCTTTTTCATGATTAAGCTCGCCTAACTTCTGGTTTTGTGTTGAAAGGTCAGCATTGCGCTTTCCAATTTGTTTTCTCTGCAACTCAATGAATTTGTTTTGCGCTTTAAGCAGCAAGTTGGCCTGTATTCGTTTGCGGCTATAATACAAAACAACACCGGCAGAGCTGACAGCAAGAAGCAAAACAATGAAAAGTAAGAGATTTTGATTTCTTTGCCTGTCAATCACAACAGCCTGGTGAGCTTCATTTAATTTTAGTAGTTCATTTTCCTTTTCTTTCTTTTCAATTTCCAATTGAAAATGCAAACGGTCTACTTGTCTGGCGAGATCAAGGTCTTTTATTGAATCATTGAGAATGAGGTACTGATTCATGTAGTGCACTGCATCCTGTTTGTTTTGATTGGCTTCAGCTAATTTCCATAGTAGTTGAAAGGCATTCATTTGTCCCTGAAGATCCTTAATCTCAATGGCTAACTTTAATGAAGATTTAAAGTAAGATTCAGCTTCCTTCTTATTTCCTTTTTGGAATTTTATTTTACCTAGGATAAGCATTGTCTCTGGCTGGACCCGTGTGTACTGTGATTTGCTAATGACCTTTGCTCCGTTTTCGGCAACTTTTTCGGCTTCATTCAATCGTCCCATTTCAATATAATTCTTGGCGAGCAGTATTTTTATTTCGGCTATATTGATCTCATCATGATCGAGTCGACCGAAGGAGTCAGCCCTCAGAAGAAAATGGTCAGATTTTTCAAACTCTTTTCTGTCATGATAAAGTCTACCTAACATTGTTAGCGCAGACATAATATCATGATTGTTATGTAGCCGAAGTCGGATCTGATATGCTTCGATGTAATTCTTTTCAGCCTGTATAAAATCTTTTTGTAATCCTTGCAGTCGAGCTAAACTTTGTAAGGTATAAGCAATTCCTGATAAGTCGCCCGTCTTTTTAAAAATGTTATACGCCTTAACAAAATAGCTGTAGGCCTTCGCCAGGATACCTTGTTCATAAAACAAGCGACCAAGATTATTGTTGGAATGAGCGATCTGTGTAGAATCATTTTGACGAGTGCTTACTTCTAACGCTCGAGTAAAAAAATCGTATGCCTTAAGACGCTCACCTTTGTAATTGTAAGCAACACCAATATAATTGAGAGATCTGGCTTGATCGGCAGGCAAGTGCAATTCATTGGCCAACGCGAAAGCTTGTTCACCATAAATGATTGTACTGTCAGGGTAAGCAAAACGAAACTCCCAAGCAAGATTGGTTAAGAGATTGTATCGATTTTGGAGGGATGGCTGCTTAAGTTTATTTTTTAGGCTGTCGATTCTTTGCATGTTTTGACTGACCAACAGGACAGGGATAATCAAAAGCAAAAATGATCCGAGCAATTTGTTCATTCCTCAGCCTGAATTAACGCCATTCACAAAGGTAATGAGCTAAACGTAATAGTTTAACTCGCGAAAAGTCATTTTTAGATCAATTCTTCTCGACAAAATTCATGTCCCGAGAGAATGTCTCATCTACCAGTGTAACGGCCACTAAGGCAATGACAAATGTTAAGAGACCAACCCAAAGCGCACCCTCGATCACACTCGTTTCGGCCCTCATAAATTTGAATAACATTGTCAAAGGGGCTACGGTGCCTCGGATGAAGTTGGGTACTGTGGTAGCCACAGTAGATCGTAGATTGGTGCCAAACTGTTCGGCTGCAATGGTTATAAAAATAGCCCAATACCCTACACCAATGCCCAGCAAAAAACAGTTAAAGTAAAAATGATTTGAGGAAATAGAACCAGAATACAAGTAGATCAAAACGAAAACAACAGTGAGAAAAATATAGAGTAGCACTACCTTTTTTCGACTTTTCATTAATTGGCTTAATAATCCACTGGAGAGGTCGCCCACAGTTAATCCAATATAACTCCACATTACTGCATCTCCGGATGAAATCTTTTCTGAGATACCTAGTGCGTGGGCAATTTCTGGGGCTGCAAAAATGAGGATGCCTATGACATACCAGATGGGTGTGCCGATAAAAATGCAACCAAGGAAACGTAACAATCTTTCTCTTTTTGTGAATAACATGAAAAAGTTTCCACGCTGCACCTGTTCTTCTTTTACTTTCAAGAAAATGCTGGATTCAAAAACGCTGATCCTGGCAATCAGTAACAGCAGACCTAAACCCCCACCTATAAAAAATGCTGTGCGCCAATCATTACCGGAAAGTCTTACCACAAAATTCGCAACCACCGCACCCAATAATCCAACTGTGGCAACTAACGTAGTACCATAACCCCGCAGCCGTGTAGGAAGTGATTCTGATACTAATGTGATTCCAGCCCCAAGTTCTCCGGCCAATCCAATTCCCGCGATGAAGCGAAGCACCGCGTATTGATGAATATCAGTTACAAATCCGTTGACAATATTCGATAATGAATAAAGCAGAATCGATCCGAACAAAACCGAAAGTCTTCCTTTTTTATCGCCCAATATACCCCAGATAATTCCTCCTACAAGAAGTCCGGTCATTTGTACTTGCAGAAGAAATTCACCTTCGCTAAGCAATGCGTTTTCAGGAACACCAAGTTCTAAAAGGCTTGGCCTTCGCACAATGCTGAAGAGCAGCAAATCGTAGATGTCAACAAAATAGCCAAGGGCCGCAACGATTACAGGAATAGTGAATAGAGGTCTGAAACTTTTGTCTTCCATATAAATTTTGCCCGAAAGTAATTTGAGTTTGCCCGAAAAGCAATTAATCATAGCTTTGAAATACCAGAATTACGAAATAAATCCACTTTGCTGACACCTGTTGACGTCTCCGAAAAAATTACAGCCAAACTTTGGATTTCATACATCATTTGTTTTATAAGCACTACTTTGAGTGGTGCTGTTTCAACATTGATGTCTGTGTATTTGCCAACTGTAGTGAATGACTTACTGGGCAAATCAGATCCAGAAATGTTGAACGAAGTTAGCGCTTACATCAACTCAATGTTTCTTATCGGTTGGACGATTGGTGGAGTAACGTGGGGTGTGATTGGCGATCGTATCGGTCGTGCACGATCGACAGCTTTGGCCTTTGCAATGTTTGGTCTCTTTACATTGCTCATCGGCTTTGCACCTACCTGGGGCTATGTTGTGGTGTGCCGCTTTTTTTCAGGTTTTGGTGTTGGTGGTGTGTTAGTAGTAACTGTTGCGCTTTTACTTGAAGTTTGGCCAATAAAAAGCCGGGCAATCATCATCGGTATTATCAGTGTTGCTTTTCCGATCGGAATTTTTTCAGCGGGCACTATCAATTATTTTATTGCGGGCTGGCGACAAGGTTTTTTGTCGGGCATTGTTCCTTTAGTGATTGGCTTGTTATCGCTGCCGCTATTACAAGAATCGGATCGATGGAAACAAAACAAATTACAACCGAAGAATCAGCAAGCAACAGTCAATCTGAAATCGTACTATCTGCAACTAATTATGGGTTCTATTATTTTTGGTACAATGCTAATTGGATTGTGGGCAGTCTTCTCGTGGGTGCCAACCTGGGTGCAAAGTATTCTCGTTAATTCCGACGGGCAAAGGGAGAGAAGTACGAGCATGATGATACTCGGTGGTGGTGCGATATTGGGCGGTGTTATCTCTGGTTGGATAATTAATGTCATGGGATTTCGTAAAGCCATGCTGTTATGTTTTGGCGGATGTTTTGCACTTTGTCTTTCGGTATTCAAATTCAATAATTCTTATTCAGAAACGATGTTGTTGGAATTGGGCTTGCTCTCCATATTTTTTGGAATAAGTCAAGGTGTTTTGTCTGGATATTTACCTCAGTTATTTCCTGTAATGGTTCGTGGCACGGCAACAGGCTTGTGTTTCAACACCGGAAGAGTATTCACATCAGCGGCAGTTTTTTTCGTTGGTTCCTGGGTGACAGCGCTTGGTGGTTACGGCAATTCAATCTTTTTTTTCTCGTGGGTATTTTTGATTGGATTGGTTGCCGTATTTCTATCGAAAGAAGAGCAGGTTCTTTACTAACTCTTGATTAACACGCCCAATGTTGCATTGGAGTTCAAGATTGAATGAGTTAAAGTATCTTTACTAGAATGCAAGAAAAACAATTTTACTCTGCTCGATTCGTATTCATAATCATAGGGCTTTTTATTTTACTTTGCCTTGATATAAGTATTGGAAGTGTTTCAATTTCTTTAACTAATATTTTTAAAAACCTTTTCAGTGAAAAAGAAACTATGGTTCACGCCATTCTTTGGCAGTTCCGTTTTCCTAAAGCGCTGACGTGCATTCTTGCAGGTTCAGGCCTTGCTGCCAGCGGGTTGCTGATGCAAACTCTTTTTCGAAATCCATTGGCCGGGCCAGATGTATTAGGTTTAAGTTCTGGCTCCAGTCTTGCTGTAGGATTGCTCTTACTCATAGGAAAGGGATTTAATTTTGTATGGGGGGAATGGAGTTTAGCGCTGGCAGCCAGCGTTGGTGGCGCGTTCGTTCTTTTGTTAATGCTAGTTGTCGCACACAGAGTTAGAGACAATGCGTCCTTGCTGATCATTGGATTGATGCTTGCCGCAGCCACATCGTCCATTATGAGTGTTATGCAATTTGTAAGTCGTGCCGATGATTTGCAATCTTATGTGATCTGGACGATGGGAAGTGTGGGCAACACAAGTTGGAAAGAAATAAGTGTATTGTCCGTTATTTTTTTGATAGGAATTACGATCAGTATTTCTTTGCTTAAGGCATTGAACGGTTGGTTGCTGGGAGAAAATTATGCGCACAGTCTTGGAATTGACATAAGTCGTTCGCGATTTTGGATGGTCATTGCCACAGGCCTTATGACTGGAGGGATCACCGCTTTTTGTGGACCGATTGCATTTGTTGGATTGGCAGTACCACATCTAGCACGATTAGCAATTCCCACTACAAATCATAAAATTTTGTTACCCACAGTAATGTGTGGCGGTGCAATGCTTCTCCTTTTCTGCGACATGTTATCACAAGTTGTGTTAACTGCGCAAGCTCTTCCGCTTAATGCTTTGACTTCATTGATCGGAGCACCTGTTGTTATCTGGCAGGTGATGAAGTTTAAAAAGATCAGTGTGTAAAATTTATTTCTAGGCCCCGTGGTTGGCACGCCTAGATTACACCAGTAGTCAATTCATTTTATTTTGCAAATTTTTTGGGTCGTAAGATGAGTTGCAGCGTCATATTTTGTTGCCCCCTGTGCTGAAGGCACTTACATTTTTCCTGTTTCAAGACGTTTTTTTCCTTCCAGTTGAGGTTTTCTTTTTGGGAGCGGCCTTAGCTTTTTTATTGAAGTCGAGGGCGAGGTTAATCCAATAATTAAATTCCTTTTTACCTCGAATACTTTCTTCATTTACGAATACAAATCCCTTCATGGTTCGACCACCGTGTACCATCGGCCGGCAGCCCGACTTTTCAAGGACGGCCTCAAATATATCCGGATCAATACGGCACATCATTTCATCATTACCCACGCTGATGCACATTTTACCCTTTACCATAAACGTAACGCCACGAAACATTTTCTTTTCTTCCACCTTCGGTAAGTGTGCTAATGCTTCGCGAATTCGGTTAGTAAGTTGTTCGTTGTAGGCCATTGATTAACGCTTATAAATTTAACCTTTTTGACGGTTAGATTATCCAGCTCCAAGACATTGGAATATGAAGAAAAATCATAATTTTAACGCTTCATTTTACAAACCCCAGGTCATGAAACTAGTTAGGCAAATAAGCAAATCATTTGAGATTATTATTGAATTCTGTGTATTCGCCTCGCGATGGACGCAGGCCCCGATTTACCTTGGCTTAATAGTCGGCTCTGGTTTGTACGTGTACAAATTTGTAGGCGAATTGATCACCCTTTGGACCAATGTTGATAATTGGAGCGAGACCGAGGTGATGCTGGGAATACTGGGGTTGATCGATATCTCGATGGTGATGAACTTACTTATCATCGTAATCATTGGCGGCTACTCCATTTTTACGAGCCGCATTGATTTTGAAGAACAAGAAGACCGGCCGCATTGGATTGATAACCTCGATGCCGATCGATTAAAAGTAAAACTGGCGACTTCACTAGCCTCCATTTCAGGCGTTCACCTCCTCAAAACATTTATTGATATCCACTCTGAAGCGAAAACTGGCAACTTTGAACCTTTGCAATATGAAATAATTATTCACTTAGTGTTCATTTTTTCAGCATTGATACTTGCTTGGATTGCCCGGCTATTGGCACACGGTGAGGAATCTAAATCGAAATGATTGTTGAGCGCTAGGCAATTTGCGCTTCGCCACATTATTTTATATACGAAGGATGAAATCAACCAGCTTGTAGATGCTGGGATAGAAATTACCAAGTAAATAGTCAGGTCGGAAGCCCCGACTGTCTTACTGAAAACAGGTTCGTGTCTTCACGAACTGCCTAAAAAGAAACGCCAAACCCAACTTTCACTTTATCCATCACCACGTGTGTATAAAAGTGCTTTACGTTAGGATTATCCAGTAACCATTTGTTGGTGAAGTCTTCGAATTGCTGCATGTTCTTTGCGTTCACAAAAAGAATGAAGTCGTAGCTACCAGTGACGTAGTAACATTGCGAGACTTCTTTACATTTCATCATGGATGCTTTGAATTTTTCCAATGCCTGAGCAGTGCCTCTTTCGAGTGATACATCGACTACACAGGTTACTTCAATTCCGGCCACAGCATGAGATATAATGGAGATATCAGCTTCAATAATTTTTTCATTTCTTAATCGCTTCAATCGTCTTTGAACTGCCGAGGAACTTAGGCCCACCTTCTCGGCAAGCTCATCTGCCGTGAGTCGATTATTTTGTTGAAGCAGCCGAAGAATACTCTTATCGAATGAATCAGTCTTCATTGCAGTTTTTTCCCGTTTATTCTTTCAAAAGTAACTTAAAAAACTGTTTGCCAATTGTATTTGCATAATTCCTGCAAGGCTGTGCTTTTAATTTTGAAGTGCAAACAATCTTATATTTAAACAACTAAATAACTTTCTTATGCCGATCAATCCGTTTTCCGATTCGGAAATTCTCCAATTCAGAAAAGATACTTTGGGATGCTCGAATGTAATCCACTTTAACAATGCAGGTGCAAGCCTGATGCCTGATAGTGTAACGAAATCGATAATCGATCACATCACTTTAGAAGCAAGTGTTGGCGGTTACGAAGCCTCAGCCCTTAAAGCAAATGCGATAAAAGAATTTTACCTGCAAGCTGCTAAGCTTTTGAATGGTAAGGCATCAAACATTGCTTTTACAGCGAGCGCTACTGATGCTTATACTCGTGCACTGTCTTCGATTCCCTTTGAAAAAGGTGATGTTATTCTCACTTCAAACGATGATTTCATTTCAAATCAAATCCAATTTCTTTCCTGCCAGAAGAGATTTGGTATAAAAATCGAGCGGATACGAAATGCACCTGAGGGTGGCGTTGACTTAAATGACCTGGAACACAAACTAAATTCACTTCAGCCTCGATTGCTGGCTATCACACACATCCCTACCAACTCGGGTCTCGTTCAGCCTGTGAAGAAAATCGGTGAGATTGCAAGCCGCTATGATACCTGGTACCTCCTTGATGCTTGCCAGTCCATCGGGCAAATGAAATTGGATGTAACGGAATTGAAGTGTGATTTTCTAAGTGTATGTAATCGGAAATTTTTAAGAGGTCCGCGAGGCACAGGAATGCTATATATATCGGATAAAGCGCTCGATCGTGGCCTTGAACCTCTCTTTCTTGACATGCGAGGTGCAGAATGGATTGAGAAAGATGTGTATCAGCAACGTGAAGATGCCTCGCGCTTTGAAGATTGGGAGTTTGCCTATGCATTGGTTCTAGGAAGTCGTTATGCTATTGAATATTGCCTCCAGGTTGGTGAAGAAAGAATAAGGCATCGTGTGAAAGAATTATCAAACTACTTACGAAAAGAATTGGCAGGTATTAATAAAGTAAGAGTACTTGACAGAGGTCCAGAATTAAGCGGGTCAGTTACCTTTCATGTGAACGGTTCAGACCCGATTTATTTAACAGAGCAATTGTTGGAAAGAAAAATTAATGTGGTGCCCACGTATAGAGCTTTTGCTGTGATTGACTTTGGTGAGAAGAATGTAGACTGGGCAATTCGTGCTTCACCGCACTACTTTAATACGATTGATGAAGTTGACCAGCTTGTTGAAGCTGTGAAAGAGATCATAAAATGACCGAACCTATTTCTTACTCTGACCTGATTTCTTTTTTGGAGATGCTTTGCTTTTTTATTGAATTCGATTGCCAGGTCAATCCAATAATCGAAGTCTTTTTGTCACGCCACGGAACATTTTTTTTCTTCCACCTTAGGCAAGTGTACAATCGCTTCTCGAATACGGTTGGTGAGTTGTTCATTGTAGGCCATAACTGCAAATCGAAACTGAATTTAGGATTTCTATCTCAAACTTCGTGGATAATACTAAGGAGTGTCACCAGAGAAAATTTTCTTATTTTAGAAGTATGGTAACTCTATAGCTATGAAAAGACGGATTATCCTCTTTGTTTCCTTTTTGACTTTACGGTCGTGCAATAAAAAAGCAGAACATTCCGAATCCAGCAAAGTTGTCATTGGCACGATTGACAGCCTGTTTTCAAAAGCACTTAATGAGCAGAGGAAAGTCTGAGTATATGTACCCAACGAGGGTACCAATTCTCCTAAAACAAAATACCCCGTTCTCTATCTGCTGGACGGTGATGCACACTTTTCATCTGTGGTCGGAATGATTCAGCAACTCAGCACAATCAATGGAAATACGATTTGCCCTGAGATGGTGGTGGTTGGAATTACCAACACCGATCGTCTTCGGGATTTGACACCCACACGCGCAAAAGAAGTTTTTGGTGACACCGCTCGAGCAAAGGAGTCTGGTGGTGGAGAGAATTTTACTAAGTTTATCGGTGAGGAACTAATTCCTTACATTGATAGTCATTACCCTACGACTTCGCATCGCACCATGATTGGGCACTCGCTGGGCGGACTAATGGCCATCAATACCTTGATTCATCACACCGATCTTTTTTCTAACTATCTCGCCATTGATCCCAGCATGTGGTGGGATAAGCGAACGCTATCTAAGGAATCCAAAGCAATCCTGGATGAAAAGAAATTCAATAATAAATTTCTATTCGTGGCGGTTGCCAATACTATGCCTGCAAGCATGCAATTGTCTGATCTCCCCAAAGACACCACGCAAGACACGGAGCATATTCGTTCTATTTTTGAATTTACTGAACTGACAAAGTCAAAGACCAATAATGGATTAAAATTTGAGTCGAAGTATTATGGCGATGATGACCATGGCAGTGTGCCGTTAATTGCAGAATATGATGCGTTACACTTGATGTTTTCGTGGTACGGTTTAAAAAACTTTGATCAATACTTTGACCCTAAAACCAAAACCACCGCAGCTGATATTGTTAAGGCAGTCACGGATCATTATGCTTCCTTTGGATATGGCACGCAGCCACCGAGAATAATTGTTAAAATGTTGGGCTATCTATCGATGGACAGAAAAATGAATGACAAGGCCATTGCCTTTTTTGACTTGAACGTAAAGAATTATCCTGAGAGTCCGTACGTTTATGACTCCAGGGGTGATTACTACCTCGCACAAAAAGATACGGTACAGGCCATTCAAAATTATGAGAAGACTTTATCGCTCCCTGAAGTAAGCTACACAAGCTACACAAAAGATAAATTGAAGAAGTTGAAGAAGAAGTAGGTCTAAAATCCTCAGATTGAACTGACGATACTTCAATTTTTTAATTTTTCTTAAACCTGTTGATCCACCTTTTGTTTTCATAAAGTGTAGATCTGCTAATTCTACTTTCTGGATTTCCTCTTAGATCTTTTAAGTAGCTCTTTATGGTTGCGTAAATTGGTTCGGGCATTTGCTGACTTATTGTTATTCGATTGATAACATCAAGAGGAATATCCATTTCAAATGACTTATCATCCATGTCCGTCTCAGCGATAATTCGATACTCCTCTTCACAGCGATACGGCCATCTTTTCGTGAAGGGCATTTTATCTATATCGATAATTGAATTTTTCTTCTCAACGTCACTTAATTTCCTGTACTCAACCTTCTTGTGAATCATATTGGGTAATTTATCCACTATCGATAAAAGCTTGGTCGCACTAAATTCAATTACGCAACCACTTGCCCCATTGGAATATGTTTTCCAATGGTGAACAGTTTCGTCTCCACACGAAAAACAAGCAACAAACAGGCCCTTTATCTTTTTTCTTTTCTTGTATTCTAAGATTATTTCAGAATCATTTCTGTCATCCCACGAATTTGGATTTAGCAGCGTGAGTTTCTTTCGCTGTAGGAGGTCAAGCAAAATTGGTAAAGTGGTAAACCTGTTAAGTTTTTCGATTGGCGCTGGTTTCATTTTAATTATCCCTTCACCGACTCCCTATGTCCCACCCATGTGAAACGTTTTGTCACGTATTCAGGATTAGTGAATGAAGCGTTGCCTGATGGATTACCACCTGTTACATGAAAGTCACTGAAGGCTGCATTCTGGTTCATGTAAATTCCTCCGGTAAGATTAAATGAAACAGGAGTTGCGGCCATGGCCATTGCATCCGCAATTTTTTCATGCACGTCGGCGTTAGTCGTGTAGGCACCGCAGGAGATCGCCCCGTGTTCTTGTGCCATCTCTTGAGCAAGTGCAATGGATTGATCCGTATTTTTTGTTTTGATTAGCAACGCAATCGGACCAAACAATTCTTTACTATAAATTTCTTTTTTGCTGGCATCAAGCTCGATCACTACCGGGGTTGCTGTGCGCGCGTTTTTAAATTGCGGATTTTCTATGGTATGTGATTTGAGCAATATCTTGCCAGGCAGTTTCTCTGCTTCGATCACGCGTTCACTTGTTTTTTTATTTTGAACTGCGCCAAGCACAAACGGCCCGGCCTTGGGATTTCCAACAAGGCCGTTGATCTGCGAAATAAATTTCTGAGCGAAATCATCGAACGAGATTTTTCCAGCAGGAGAATCAATACCTATTTCTGGAATGTAAAAATTTTGTGGAGCGGTGCACATTTGTCCGCTGTAAAGATTAACAGAGAAGGCAAGATTCGCTGCGACTTTGTCGGCATCATCAACCGAATCGATGATCACTGAATTTACTCCAGTCTTTTCTGTAAAAACAGTTTTGCCAGGAAGCGCTTCCAGGTATGACCCGAAAGCAGAGTTACCGGTGAAATCGATAAGTTTTACATCAGGATGCTCGGCCAGTTCTTTCGTGATCATCTTATCAAATGTATCAACAGCGAGTTGACAGACGTTCGGATCTAGATTATTCTCTGCGAGTACATTTTGAATTTCAGCAACAAAAATTGCGATCGGTAAAATTGCACCGGGATGCGGTTTTACGATTACTGTGTTGCCCGTGATCAAGCTTCCGTAAATTCCAGTCACGGAATTCCACGTTGGAAAAGTAGAGCAACCAATCACTACCGAAATTCCTTTTGGCATAGCACGCCACTCTTTGTTTAATTGAATGTTGAACTTGCCCATCGGCTTGTTCCATGTAGCATGCGCGGGAAAGCGGTTGAGTTCTTCATAGCCCGCAGCGATGGCTTCAAGCGCACGATCGGCAGCATGAGGTCCGCTCGCTTGAAACGCCATCATGTAACCCTGGCCAGTGGTGTGCATGGTGGCGTAGGCAATTTCAAAAAAACGTTTCTTTGTTCGCTCCAGTGATTCCATCAAAATCCCTGCACGGTCTAACAAACTCGTTTTGCGCCAAGGTGCAAATGCTTTCTTTGAATTTTCAATTAAGCTGTTAACTGAAAACAATGGATAAGAAACACCTAATGGTTCTTGAGTGTAAGGTGACTCTTCTTGTCCGCCCCAACTTTGAGGGTTGGACTGTTTCAACTCTTCAAATTTTTTACCGAGTTGGTTTTTGAATTTAGCTTGTCCATCGGCATCAGCTGTTTCGCCATACACTGCAGGAGCGGGGTGTTCAGGAAAAGCCGCATAAAATGTTCGAGCATGCAATGCTTCAACTGCGTCGGTAAGTACAGGTTGATGTTTTTGAAATAAGCTCATAATATTGGATTAAGAGTTCTAAGACTGATTATTTCTGACCAAAAACTTTCTTTAATAAGTCAGTAGTGCGTGCTGTTGGATTAGCGCGAATATTCTTTTCTTCATTCGCAATGGTCACGAACAATCCTTGAATAGCGAGATCTGTTGTGTAAGCTTCTAAATCAGGATTTACTTTTTTTACGAAAGGAATTTTATCGTATGCTGTTGCCAAGTCTTTGTAGTGTTTGGTGGCGCCAACTTTATCCAATGAAGCTTTGATCACTGGTTTGAATTGCGCTGTCAGTTGAGCGTTGGTGGTCTTTTTCAAATATTGAGTAGCGGCATCGGGCTGACCTTTCAAAATCGTCATCACGTCAGTGATCGTCATTTTTTTGATGGCGTCAACAAAAATGGGTTTTGCTTGTTTCGCGGCATCTTCAGCGCCACGGTTCAATGTTAAAATGAAATTATCAACATCCTCACCCATACCGATATCTCGTAAACTCTTTTCCATTTTTTTGGCATCTGGAGGGAAAGGAATTTTGATCAGAGGATTTTTGAAATAACCATCGGCTTGAGATAGCGCATCGGCTCCTTTAGAAATTCCTTGTGTCAACGCTTCTTTCAGGCCATTGCCAATTTCTTCATTAGTCAATGAAAATTGAGCATGTGCAGCTTGTGCAACTGTTAAAAAACAAAAAATTAATTGAAAATAGATTATTGATTTTTTCATAAGAATAGAATTGAGTACAAATTTAGAAAAGATGAGTGATTCACGATTATAACTAAACGACTAAACAATGATAAGATTGAGTAATTGCATCATAATTTTAGGCTAACCTATCTCGGGTGATCTCAGAAATATTTTTGCAACCAGCCAGCGCCATAGTCAGTTCAAAATCGCTAAGCAAATTTTGAAGAACCTCTTTCACACCTTGCTCTCCGCGCAGCGCGAGGCCGTAGACATAAGGCCGGCCAATACATATAGCATTTGCTCCGATCGACAGTGCTTTGAAAATATCAGCGCCACAACGAATGCCACTATCCATCAACACAGGAATTTTTTCTTGCACCGCTTCAACTATCGAAGGCAATGCTTCTAGTGTGCTAATGCTTCCGTCCACTTGACGGCCGCCATGATTCGAGACGATGATTCCGTTCATTCCAAAATCGATTGCTTTGCGAGCGTCATCGGGATGAAGAATCCCTTTGAGTAGGATGGGAAGTTTGGTTATGGTTTTTAGAAACTTTAAATCTTCCCATGTTAATGCGGGATTAGAATAAATACTTACAAATTTTTGAACTGCCTTTATGGGCTTTCCTGATTTAAGTTTTGCAAATAAATTTTTTCCAGGATAATTATTTACCATCTGAATCAAGCCACGAATAGATTGCATCGTAATAGTCCTTTTTGCTCGCGGTTCTGATTCATCCATCAATTTTTGAAAGACAGGATCAGAAGTGTACTGCGCAATCCCTTTTCCTTCAATGAAAGGGAGGTAAGCCATATCCAGATCGCGCGTGCGCCAACCCAGCACAGTTGTGTCGAGGGTAACGACAATGGCTGTACAACCACACTTCTCTGCGCGCTCAACAAAACTTTTTACCAGCTCGTTTGATTTACTCCAATACAATTGAAACCAATGCGGACTGTTGCCCATGGCGGCAGCAACTTCCTCCATCGGCTTTGAGGATTGATTCGAAAAGATGTATGGAATACCAATGGAAGCCGCAGCTTTGCCAACCGCAAGGTCAGCTTCGGGATGAGCCATTTCTAAAACTCCTATCGGAGCTAAAAGCAATGGTGATGGAAGTCTTTGACCGAAGAGTTCAATGCTGATGTCGCGCACACTTACATCACATAACATGCGCGGAACAATTTTATATTTTTCGAATGCTGCGCGGTTGCCTAGAAGGGTACTTTCATTCCCTGCGCCTCCTGCAATGTAAGCATGCGCTTTAGGTGACAAAATCTTTTTTGCAACCTCTTCCAGGGCATAAGTTGAAACAGGAACAGAAGGTAGGATGCCTGCAAATCCATCAAGATAAATTTCTTTTTGCCGATCGAGCGAAGGGAATTTCATAAAGCACGTTTAAACAAAGCTTAATCTACAAACAATTTTTATTCATTATTCTTATTGGATGTTTAAGCGAAGATTGTTCCTATTCTGTTAATTCATGAATCAGAAAAATGTAGTTAAAGATATTACAGCATGTACGTCGTTGAAAACAACCATTTGTCTTGAAAAGCAACTCACCTCTAAATTATACGATTACATTTGAATTAAACACAAATCAATGCCCTTAGCCCCTTTTTCAGGAGCGCTCGGATATAAGCGCGCGGCTCATTTATTGCATCGTGCGAATGCAGGCGCCACAAAAGAGCAAATCGATTCTTTCTCAAGCCTTACCGCGCCTCAAGCGGTGGCTTTACTTTTTCAAGAACCAATACCTGATCCTGCTTTGCCAATTGATCCTGCCGTTAATAAAGAATGGGTAATATCAGGAGTAACTAATGCCAATAGTGGTGATAGTGATCTTCAGGAATTTTTTAAAGGATGGTTCATCGGGCAAATGCTTGGCACGGGCATTGACTCTTCTACAGTGTTGGCTTACACCACGCGAGAGAAGATTGTCTTTTTTATGCATACGGTAATCACAGCGATTCAAAGTAAAATCGACAACAGCCGCTCGTTGTATTTTCAAAATCAACTGTTCCGTTTGTTTGCCTTTGATAAAAATCAACCCGCTAAAGTCAACTTTAAAGAGCTGACAAAGAAAGCAACCGTTGATAACGCCATGCTCCGGTTGTTGGATGGTGAACTCAATGTTGATGGAAGTCCGAATGAAAACTATGCCCGCGAATTGATGGAATTATTTTCCATTGGCCGTGGCCTTGAAGGCAGCGTACCACCAGTAACGGATCCAGGTGATTACTATTATTATAGAGAAGTGGATGTGCAACAAGCAGCACGTGTACTTTCCGGATGGCAAGTGGACAAAGATTTTTTAAACATTGACACCGATACGAAATTGCCAAGAGGTATTGTTCGTGGATCAACGACAAATGCATCAGCTCACGACAATGGATCAAAACAATTTAGCGATCGATTCAACAATACCGTTATTCAACCCAATGCTACGTTGGTCAACGGTAGCAATGCTACAGAGGCAAGTGCATTGGACGAAATCAGTCAGTTGATTGAAATGATTTATGCGCAGCCGGAGACAGCAAAAAATATTTGCCGAAGAATTTACCGCTTCTTTGTCTATCATGACATCACCGTTGACATCGATAACAATATTATCACACAGATGGCGGCAACGTTCAGCAGCAGTGGATTCAAATTACAGCCGGTGCTGGAAGAACTTTTTCAGAGCCAACATTTTTACGATGCAGCCGGTGGTGTTGATGATGATAATTTTGGAGGTGTCATTAAATCGCCTTTAGATTTGATGACAGGAACGATGCGCATGTTTAGTTTATCGTTGCCTGATCCGGTATCGTCCGCACAGGCTTTCTACAACAGCACTGGTGAATTAATTCGCTCTCTTAATTCTATGGGTATGAATTTTTACGAGCCCGATGATGTGGCTGGATACAATGCGTATCACCAATGGCCGATCTATCAGCGAAGTTGGATATCCACTAATTATCTTACGGAACGGTACGAGTTCATCAATCAGTTGGTTAAAGAAAACCAGGGAATGGCAGGCGCCATGTCAATTGACCTGGTTGGTTTTGTGAAGAATAAATTTTCAAACACGACTGCTTCGAGTGCCCGCGACTTGATCATCGCGCTAGCCCAGTATTTATTGCCGTTGAATGACAACCTGACGTTCACTTCAGGTGCTGACACGAACAGCGGACTTACCGCAGCACGCATGAATTATTTTCTCACGGCATTTCTGCTGTCGCCTCAACTCGATGCAGATCCCGAAGGGATGTGGACTTTTCGATGGAATAGCAATGGATACGAAATGGAAGTGATGCAGCGGCAACTAGAACTCTTGTTTAATGCGATGATGCAGTCACCGGAATACCAACTTTATTAAGATGAAGAGACGAGATTTTGTTAAGAAAATGTCGCTGGCTGCAATTCCGTTCACGCTGGGCGGAGTGCCGATGAAACTGATGGCGGACAATGCGCTTACCAGAATGGCAGCTCAAAGCACCAACGATCGCGTGTTGATTATCTTGCAGATGTTGGGTGGTAACGATGGATTGAATACACTCATTCCTGTTAAGGACTATGATCTATATTATAGTCGAAGAGCAAATATTGCGATACCGGCAAAAAACAGTTCTCGCAAAATGATCACACTCGACACTACACTTGCATCCGATGCGCAGGTAGGTTTGCATCCCGATATGATCGGTATGAAAGATCTTTATGATCGTGGCAAAGTTGCCATTGT
>Ga0207155_1039_pt1 | contig 31831 bp, 31 predicted proteins | sample Alteio_BWMinHeat_26_FD_153515 | JGI IMG/M metagenome (GOLD analysis project Ga0207155, IMG submission 153515) | Enriched cells from forest soil in Barre Woods Harvard Forest LTER site, Petersham, Massachusetts, United States -... | ecosystem: Environmental > Terrestrial > Soil > Temperate forest >... | reverse complement strand
TCATCAGGCACTTTTTCATGAAAAACTGCTTCAAACCATTTTTCTAAAGGCATCCAATAAGCTGCGGCCAAACGATGCAACCACGATGATAAGGATTCTTCCCATAGTGGTATTGGATGTAATGGCCAACGCTCACTACATTTTCTCATTTTGATAACTCATATTGGTACATTTTACGGCGTTGACTAGGAGACAAATAATTTGTTTTAGATAACACATTTAAATTAATGCATTCTTCCCCACTTTCTATCGCTAGCTGTGCGGAATTTTTTAATAACATAACTATCTCACCTATTGTGCCTTCGCTTTTTTCAAGAATAAATTCAGCAATTGATGGTTGTGTGATGATGGATGGTTGCCTTAATGGCATTGTCTTTACATAACTTGCTAACAGCCTTAGATAGTCTTCTCCATATTCCCATCTAGGTAATAATTGAGGTTCAAATCGATTCTCTAATTGATCATCGCTGCGAATAGCAAGATAAGCATCTTTGGTACCAACACCAACCAATGAAATTCTTAATTCATTCCCTAAAAAACGTAACAAATTTAAAAAAACCTGCTGTTTTTGCGTTGATCCAGCCAACAAATTATGAAGCTCATCAATAATAAGTATTTTTACCCCTACCCTTTTGAAAATATTTAATGTCATCTGTTCTAAATCAGCTAATCGATTGGTACGACGAAAAGGTGTGTTGATTGCTTCAAGCAACATAGAATAAAAACGTGCAGCACTTGGTTCGGCGGGCATTTGCACAAAAATAATGGGAATATTTTCGACGTCTGTGTAGTGTTGATTATCTTTTCCTATATTTTTTTGATTACGCCTAAATTTTTCTATAATCATGGTTTTTCCATTGTTCGTAGGACCTGTAATAAGTAAATTTGGCATTCTTACTTTTACAGGATGGTTGCATAGCATTTCTAGCTTATGAATGACTTGAATTGCTCGTGTATAACCTATCCAATGTTCAGAAATAATTTTTTGAATACGTTGCTCATCTGGCAACCGAAAAGCTACTCTTGCTGATTCTGTAAGATATGAAAAATTACTCATCTTTTTTCACCATTCTTCTATTTCCTGGAATTCGGTAATTTGTATTGGTTCTCTTTCTTTTACATTTTCTTCTTCTTTTAATGAATCACTAGATGCTTGTATCGGTTGCAATACTTTTGCATTGGTTACCCGTGATAATTTACGGCGTGCAGCACGGCTTTTTGCTGCTGCTTGTCTTGTCATTTCTTGCATTTCCTCTAGGGCTTTGAAAATTTTTTTCTCATCTATTTGAGATTCGCCTTGCTGTTTTAAATGCTGTAAACAGGCTTTATGTTCCCACAGTGTCATTATTTGATGATTCAAAGCGCGGCACGGTATTTCTAAATATTCGTTTGTTTCAGGATGCAAAACATAAATTTGACTAATGTCTCTTGGATCTCGTCGTAATAAAAACTTTCCCAATTTTTTTCGTCTAGCAATTAATGGTTTGAGATTATTACTAAAATAAGTAATCCTATCGAGAGCAAACCCATCACGGCCTAATAAACGCCAATGAACAGGCAAAAAATCTAGTAAAAATGCCTGTGGATTTTCTAAATTTTTCTGATGTTTTTCTCGCATTTTAATTTTTTTCTCTGCTATCCCTTTCTCGTACATAATAATTGGCGGACATCCAAGTTGACGGTGTTTTTTCTGATGATAATAATCAACTATTGCTATTGTTAACCATGATTCTAGTTCTGAAAGTGTAAGCTGCGCTTTTTTTTCAGATGGATAATTTGCTCTTTCTTTTACATTCGAAAACGTAGTGCCTGGTAACCGATGAATTAAATCCATCATTGTGCCAATCACTCGTTCTACTATGCCGCCAAAATGCGGTTGTCCTAAAGGTCGATAATCAAGCTTGATCCCATGTGCTTCACATCCTCTTTGCAATGCTATGCTATGAAACTCAGAAGCATTATCAACATAAAGGCCTTCAGGTTTGCCCCATATCTGCCATGTTGTTTTAATTTTGCGTTCCGCAAGCCAGTTATCTTTAGGAAAAACCATATGTACAAGACATAAACCTACCGTTGTAGCAGATGGCGCTTCTAAACTAAGACAAAATCCCGCAATACATCGACTGTAAACATCTATTGCTACTGTTAAATAGGGTCTTCCGATTGGTAAACGATAAATCTCATCGACGATAATGACATCAACTGGCGTATGGTCAATTTGCACGGCAGCTAATGGGTAAGGTTGCTCAGGATATTTACCTGAGACTGCCGATGTTTGTGTCTTTGCTATTTTTGTCCCGTAGCGTTTACTCAATACATCATAATCATGCAATTGCGAAATACGAGTACGAATAGCATTATCTGATGGAGATTTAATATCTGTGTAAGAGCAGCGACGCTTTACTTCCTCTATTACAACGCTGGCACGTAAGCGCTGCTTTGATAAAAAAACTTCTTCAATGGTCGATTGGATAATTTTTTCTTGTTTATTCTGCAGACGGCCTTTTCCTTTACCACCACTTGATTTTCCTTTTAATAGGGATACAAATTTCTCACCCGATGCCCGATAAGATTGAATTAAATTGTATATTTGTCGTGTAGATAACCCCAATTCTGCTGCAGCAGCTCTGGCTTGTTTTGACGTGCATTTTTCAACTAAAACGAGAGGTCGAATTATTTGCTCCCGCTTTTTTGCAAGTTCCCATTCTAATTTTGGAATCTCTTCCAAATTAGCATAAGCTCGTTGGGTTATTTGGTTAGGTGTTTTATCAGCATCATCTTCAAAATCTGTGTTATTATTTTTCAATACACCCTCCCACTTTCTGCTTTAAATTCCGTAAAAACTGCCGTATATTGAAATCGACTTCAGATAATTCCAGCATAATGAAATCGACTGTTGGTAATATTGAAATTGACTTATGAAAAAAGCAACAAAAAAATGTTATATTTTTCAATAATAGTTGTGAAATCGACTAATGAAACCGACAAAAATCTACGAAATACCAAACTTACTACCGTATTTTTAAAAGGAACTTAACATGCCTAATCATCAACCAGAAGACGGCTTGGACGATGGAATATCGCTAACTGAACCTTTATTGCCTGCTCAGAGCCTCACCCCACTCAGTAATCGGTATCGAATAGCGGCTACAAGTGACAATACACGACGCGCTTATCAAGCGGACATTCGGCACTTTGAAAGTTGGGGTGGTCAATTACCCGCAACGACAGATACTATCCTCCGTTATTTGCATGCCTTTGCCGAAACACTCAATCCAAGAACATTGTCCCGCCATGTAACAGCCCTCAAACAATGGCACCGTTATCAAAATTTTCCTGATCCAACCCAAGCGCCTATCATCAGCAAAACATTAACTGGCATTGCGCGCATACATGGCAAACCAAAAAATAAAGCGGCACCGCTATTACCGGAGCACTTAGTGAAAATTTCTGATTATTTAGCGGAACAGTCTACTCTTTCGGCGAGTCGCGATAACGCTCTATTACAGATTGGTTTTTTAGGCGCCTTTCGCCGTAGTGAATTGGTTGCTATTTGCATAGACCACATTAATTGGCAACTTAATGGCATAGAAATTTTAATTCCAAAATCTAAAACCGATCAGTTAAATACCGGCCAATATTGCGCTATCCCAAACGGTAATGAACAGCTATGTGCGATACGTGCACTCAAAAACTGGATAGAAAAAGCTGATATTAAAGAGGGTTTTATTTTTCGCCGGATTCATCGCGGCAATAAAATTAGTGTTAATCACATGGCAACAGCCACAGTTAATGAGATTTTGAAGAAACATGCACATGCGGCTGGGATTGAAAATGCAATGAGCTTTAGCAGTCACAGCATGCGCCGAGGATTAGCGACGACTGCTAGCCGTGATGGCGTTTCTTTGCCCGCTATTATGCGACAAGGCCGTTGGAAACAGGTCAGTACAGTTATGGAATATATCGAAGCGGCGCAACGGTTTGAAGAAAATGCCGCAGGACAAGTGTTGCAAAAATTGCCTCACAAAGAAAAATAACGATTAGAACAATAAGGTAAGCATGTCAGATCAATTGCCATTAGGATCTTTATCCAAAACAAAGCGCCTGCGTATTTTAACAGAAACTGAGACCAATGATTTATATTCACGCCCACAATTGACAGAAGAAGAAAGAATAAGTCTATTTGAATTAAATCATGAAGAACAAAAAATATTAACTTCCAATATAGAAAACGCAACCAAGGTGGATGCGATTATTCGATTTGGATACTTTAGGAAAAAGCAGCAATTTTTCTCATTTGATTTAGATGAGGTATCTGAAGATGTAAACCATATCATTCAACGGTACTTCGAATCGGTTACTTTAAGCAAAAACTCCATCGGCCGCGCATCAAAACTCAATAATCAACAATGGGTTTTACGTGTGACTGGGTACACCCTGTTTAACCAAGCACAACATGGCTCAATATTACTTAAAAAAGCAGAAAAGCTATGTCGCTTATCAGTTAATCCCGTTTTTATTTTTCAAGAATTAGTAACGGAAATCACTCAGAAGAAAATTTCCCGTCCGGCGTATAGCACATTACAGAAAATTATTTCCTGCGCATTAGTATCAGAGCAGGAGCGTTTTAGCCAAATTTTTAAAGACGAACTCTCGGTCGTTGAAAAAAAACAGGTATTTCATTTACTCGATCAGGAGGAAAATTTCTATGCGATAACTTTATTAAAGCAGCAACCCAAAAATTTTAGACCGACGGCTATTCGTCAAGAAATTGATTATTACGAACGGTATCAGCACTTATACCAGATTGCCAAACGTATGTTACCGATATTCGAGATTTCAAAGAATGGCGTGGCGTATTATGCAAGCCTTGTAGAACATTATACTGTCCAATCCCTTCATCGCATACAGGCAGATCAAACGTGCTTGTGGTTGCTTTGTTTTATTTATCATCGCTGCCAACGTATGCTTGATAATTTAGCGACGATGTTCATTTATACCGCCAACCAATATCAAGATGATGTGAGAAAGCAGGCAGAAGTATTATTAATGATTCGCGCACTTTCTCCAGATGAACAAAAGAAGACTTTAGCTAAACTGATACGAGTCTACACCGATAAAACTGTTAACGAAAACCTAACATTTAAGACTATCAAAAAAATTGTGTATTCAACTATTTTACCGCCTGAAAGCATTGAACAGGTTGCAAATGAACTCGATAATCATGAGCAACAGAAACTTTATCAATCGCAATTTACTTGGCAAGCAGTGGACGAATTTTCGGATACGTATCGCCCATTGCTGCGTGCTCTATTAAAAGTATTGATGCCGGCAGGAAATCAACATAAAGCACTGCAAAAAGCATATCAATTTTTACGAGGCCATTTGAAGAACGACCAATCAATATCAAAAATTCCTTACGATAAATTTCCCATACAATTTATTAGCGCAAAAATCAGCGCTTTCATTTATGACGATGACAAAAAAACGGTAATAACAGATCGCTATGAATATGAATGCTATCAGCAGATTTCCTACTATATTAATGGCCGATCATTGTTTTTATGTGACAGCACAAATTACCAATCCTTAACGGATGAACTTCTGCCGGAGTGGGCGAAAGTTAAGAAAAAAGTCCTACGCCAAGTAAACAGACCACTGTTAAATCAACCATTGAGTAAATTTATCGAAGAAAAAGCTAAGCCACTCGATGACAAAATTATGGCGATAAATGAAGCTATTTGCAGCGGTGAAAATTCCTACGTCAGACTGAAATTTGATAAAAGTGGCTCTGCAAAATGGACATTACCTTATACAAAAAAATCGCTCGAATTGAATAATCCATTTTATGAGAAACTGCCCCCCATTGGCATTAATCGCATCATGCAATTTGTTAATCAAGAAACAGAATTTATGCGTGAATTTAAGCACATCAAACCTCATTACAGTAAGTCACAGCTGGATGAAATATCGATCCATGCTTGCTTAATTGCAAATGGTACTAATCTCGGCATTATTAAAATGGCCAGTCTGTGCGATTTAAACTTGGAAGGTCTTCAGCTCGCTGAAAAAAACTATCTAAGATTAGCCACCCTACGAGCAGCTAATGACATTATCAGCAATGCTATTGCTAAGCTGCGAATTTTTCTTCATTGGAATTTACAATCCGGATTACTACATGCCAGTTTAGATGGACAAAAATTTGTAACGGAATGGGATAATTTGTTAGCTCGGTTTTCAAGAAAATATTTCGGTGGGGATCAAGGCGTAGTGGCATATTCATTGATTGCAAATCACATACCGATCAATACAATGATCATCGGCGCTAATGAGCATGAAAGCCGGTTTTTTTTCGATTTAATTTATAATAACAGCTCGGAAATACAGCCAGACGTTTTTTCAACTGACACTGAGGGTAGCAACAAACTCAATTTTTTATTGTTGCATCTCATTGAGCGATTATATGCACCACGTTATAGGTCATTGGGTGATAGATGTGAATCCATCATTTCATTTTCAGATCCAAACAAGTTTAGTGACTGCATAATCAAACCGCACAAAAAGTTGAATGAGAAGCTGATTTTATCGGAAGAAGACAATATACAACATATTTTGGCTTCTTTATTGATGGGTGAAACCAAGCAGAGTAATATCATTACCAAGCTAAGTTCTCAGCAACTTGCAAGTCGTACAAAGCGAGCGCTATGGGAAATGAATGCCATTTTAATGAGCGATCATTTGCTCAATTACATTTGTGATTTAACATTTCGACAGTCGATTCAAGGTGCTTTGGGTCGCGGTGAAGCTTATCACCAACTGCGCCGCCATATAGAAAAAGTTAATGGCCGACATTTTAGGGGTACAACTGAAACGCAAATTTCAGCATGGAATGAATGTGCTAGGTTATTGGCTAATTGCGTACTTTATTACAATGCGTCAATGCTCACTCGATGGATGGAGCAAAGCGATCGCCAGGGTGAAAGCAATAAAAGTGAATTTATTAAAAGTTTATCGCCTGTAGCGTGGACGCATGTGAACTTTCAGGGAAGGTATGAATTTTTATCGACGCATGAAAAAATAGATATTGATAATTGGTTAGATAAAATATTGGTTAGTGAGGCTGACTTTATGAAAGAGAAATAGATACAATTTTTGGGTCGGATTTTTTATGACCAGGCAGTTTGGCGGGGCTTCTCAAAACTCCCCAATAACGCCTGTGCCAGCACCCAACTCTATTACTAAGCCATCATTTTCCTGAAAAACATGCGAAGCCATTTCTTTCGCCAGATATTTAGAGCTTGGGTAAACAGCACCTATTGCACGCGGGTTATTTATCAACGCCTTGAGAAAACCCAATTTATCTTTGTGCTTTAGAAAAGCACGCTTAATATAACTATCAACTCGATTTAAGTGCGTATACTTGTTAGTTAAATACCCCCAAAAATATTTAATGCACTTTCCAGAGGAAGATCTGAAGTTTCTAAATGAGTTAGGTAATATCGCACATGCCCCATGTTGACTAAACCAATCATAGGCCATCATCCACGGTAAGAAAATTTTATATTTGTTTTTCCCATAAGGAACCATCGCAATAATCTCTCTGCTCCAAATTTTATGACGCTCGCCATTAAGCATACATAAGCTATTCGTACAGAAAGATGACAGGAAAATGACAATTTTGTTCAGTTGACCCTTTTTAATTCTCATTAGGAAAAATAAGCGTCATAGTTGTTCCATCACCTGGCTTGCTTTTTATGGTGATATTGCCTTTATGAAGATCCATAATCGACTTCACAATGGCCAGCCCTAAACCTGTGCCTCCTGTACGTTGAGATCTTGCTGGATCAACACGATAGAAACGATTCAATAGATGAGCTATATGTTCTTCTGGGATACCCTCACCACTATCACTAACGGATATATTCGTTGCATGGCTATTAGATTCTGATGAAAGAATTATTTTACCACCAGAAGCTGTATGTCTTAATGCATTTGAAACCAGATTACTAAGTGCTCGTCGCAGCATAAATGAATCAGCTACAACATATCCGGTTCCCCTACCAATGATAATCACACCTTGTTCTTCTGCTGCGGCTTCATAGAAATCAGTAACATCTTCTATTAATTGTTGGATTGATACTGAAGTCATATTGATAGCAGCTTCCGGATTTTCAGCGCCTGCCAAAAATAATAAATTCTCAATCATGTGAGAAATACGCTGGAATTCTTCAAGACTTGATTCTACAACGCTACGATACTCTTCATTAGACCGTGGTCGTGATAATATTATTTCTGCTTCGCCTATCAAATTATTGATTGGAGTCCGAAGTTCATGCGCTAGATCACCTGAAAATTGTGAAAGACGATTTACTCCTTCTTCTATCCGATCCAACATGCCATTAAATGCCGTCGCTAAAATAGATAATTCTTTTGGCCAAATTGTTGGATTGAGTCGTTCTTTGAGTTGCGCCACTGTCACGCGTTTGGTTGATTGCGTGATATCACGCAAAGGTTTCAATCCTTTTCGAGTCACAATAATGCCTAATATAGCTGAACCTATCACACCAATTAATAATACCGTCAGAAGCCCTTGACGATAATCATCTACAATGTCACGTTCTTGTGAAATATCCTTTGCCATTTGAATAATCTGGTTGTTATCTTTACCTATAGAAGCGCTCATAAGTAAATAATGCTTTTTTTCTTGATGTCTTTTCTTTGGAGAAGCCCAGTAAATGGTTTGAAAGGGTTTCACTTCTTCCAGAGTAGTGTGTGAAAATGCTGAGATCGGTACAAGATCGCTCATCTTAGAAGTTTCAGTCAGAACATGTCCTGTTGCATCAACAATACGAACATAATAATGATAAAGAGAAGGTTCTAGAGAAGTTTCTTCTTTTAAAACCGATGCATTATTGGGTTCTGTCTGGATAATCTTTTGCAACACAAGAATTTTATTTTCAAGAAATTGATAATTTTCCTTTTCCAACCGATTAGTAAAAATCCAATATAATGTAAATGTTGTAATCAACAATACGCAAAAAGCCGAAACCGTATAAAGCCATGTTAATCTCGATATAATAGACCATTGTCGAGGATGCTTAGGAATAAAGTCATTGATCTGAGGAATTTTTACGGTCTTCCAAAACATAGCCAACTCCTCGGATAGTGTGAATTAATTTCTTATCGAATGGGCCATCCACTTTACGACGCAATCGACGCACAGCAACATCGACTATATTTGTATCGCTATCAAAATTCATATCCCACACTTGTTCTGCAATGACTGTTCGGGACACAACTTGTCCAACACGCCGTGCCAATAACGAAAGTAAAGAAAATTCCTTGGAAGTCAAAACAAGCCTTTCCCCTCCTCGAGTCGCTTTATGACGCACTAAATCAAGCTCAAGATCTGCGATGGTAAAAACATCGGCTACACTCGACTGACCACGTCTTAAAATATTGCGGATTCTTGCCAACAATTCTGAAAAAGCAAATGGCTTTACAAGATAATCATCTGCGCCTAGCTCTAGCCCTTTCACTCTATCAGTCACAGAACCCCGAGCAGTTAAAAATAATGCCGGGGTTTGTAACCCTTGACGACGAATCGCTGCCAAGATTGCCCATCCATCGAGTTTTGGTAACATAACATCAAGAATAATAAGATCGTAACTATGTGTTGTTGCAAGAAATATGCCTTCTTGTCCTTCTGATGCAATATCCACGACAAAACCATTTTCAGTTAACCCTTTTTTTAAATAGGTCGCTGTTTTAGGTTCGTCCTCAACAATGAGTAATCGCATGCAGCACACTCTTAATATATTTTTTATTTAATTTCGTTGTCGCAAATCTGAAATTTTCACTTCGGAAGAATCTTGCATTAACAACTTATTTAATGCACTGGAGCTACATTGATATGCTTTACCATCCATTTCATGGCTATGAAGCTCAGAAACTGATTCTCCCGTTGAGACAATATATTGATCTTCATATTTGGTACGATGTTTTGTTATGAACACTGCATTTGCATCTAATTTTGCAGCTTGATTTTTCAAAACGTTAAGCTGTGATTCTTGAATAAGTCTATGAGACGAGCCATAGATATCCCGATTTTTAGTTCCTACATCTCCACGGAATTGGCAACCTTTCGGAACAGATCCCACGGCAACTTTAACGTTTTCTGCGCCTGGCTGTAATGGCACAACAGATGCGCAACTTATGAGCAAAGAGGATAAAGAAACCGCAACCCCAAGAGAAGCTAAAGATTTCCAGCAATTCATAAATAGTTCCTTATATTATTAATCATCCAAAAAGCATATAAATATCAGGTTTACATAATTTTTACTACAAAATCTCAGTGACTTTCATCAAATTTCCTCAGGCATTTACCCACTTCAATCTGATCGCTTTTGAAAAAATTTTTTGATAAATATATTCAACACTAGGAAATAAATAGTGTTCGATAAAATGTGACTGGCTTATCAGGATACCAGCAGATACGATAGATACCATCAGTGAACCGAACATATCAAAAGGGAAATGAAAGCCGACATAAATACGCGCCCAAGCAACCCAAAGCGCCAATAAGAGCATCATAAGTCCCAGCATACGCATGCCATTTCGTAACAAAAACACCAAGCTTATTGTAAATAACACAGTAGCATGATCGCTGGGGAATGAGCCATCAGGCGCATGAGCGAGATAGGTATTGCCTATACCTAGCACGAAAGGCCTAGGATGAAACCAAACATAACTAATTAGCCAATTAATTAATAATGCATTTAATACAGCAACAAATGTGATGAACAACGTGACACGCTGATTTCGAGAACCCCACAACCACATTCCTATTAAAAATAATACCATGAAGAAAATAAGATATTTGGCCGCAAAAATGGCAAGCCACAGATGATAGCCATGTAAATTTGCACCGGCATTTATTTCAGCAAACCATCTAAGATTTAAATCTTCCATACTTACGCATCTCACAATTGGTATCATCTTAAATCGTAAATCACCTCTCAATGAATATCTATCTTTTTCGTGAAAACAAACTAATGCTTATGTCGATGATGAATATCAGGAAAGTGCTGGTGAGAGTGTTTTAACGGCTCATGCTCGTGAGCATGCGAATGAGGCTCGCCTACAGGATCATCAGGGTGATGATTATGTTGATGGTGGTCGTCGTGAATATGCCTATGTTCATGAATCATCCTATCATGAAAATGCTCATGTTCATGATGTTCTGTCAAATGAAGCCAAGTTCCTAACCCCATCAAGCTGCCAGCCAAGATAAGCTGAATCGTTAATGGATCATTTAAAAATATAACGGCAAAACTTGCTCCAATAAAAGGTGCTAATGAAAAACATGCACTGGTTCGCCCTGTTCCGATATAACGCAACGCAAGGACAAAACACACCAGGCTCAAACCATAACTGAAAAACCCTACCGTTGCACTCAACCCAAATAACATCGCTCGGTGAAAAAATTCAATCCCCAAAATGAAAGCCAGAGTCGTATTTGTTGCGCCAGAAACGAGACTTTTAATGGCAACAATTATTAACGGATCAACATTGGAAATATTGCGTGTCACATTATTATCAATAGCCCACAAAAAACAGGCTAGCGTTATAAAAATAACTCCTGATAAAACATTAAAACTAAAATGTTGTGGCCATGCAAGAATAAATCCGCCAACAACAATCAGTATCAGTCCAATGACGATGTTACGACTTGTATGCTCCTTAAATAAGAACCAGGCAGTTAAGGCAGTAAATACCGTTTCTAAATTAAGAAGTAACGCCACTGTTGAAGCACTCATTTTTGCTAAGCTCACCATCAATAGTACTGGCGCTGCAATACCTCCACAGAGTGTCGCAATCAGTAACCATTTGAAATCTCGCAGGTGAAGCTTTGTATCAGAACCACCATGTAAAAATAATTTTCGTCCTAAAAGAATAATAAATATTCCTATGCCCGCACCGCTATAAAATAACCCCGCAAGAAGGATTGGATGAATTTCCTTTAAAAAATATTTAGCGGCAGGAGTGCTTGCACCGAATAATACAGCTGAAAAAATAGCATAAAGATAACCTGAATTAATTTTCATGGACAATTCATCATTTTTTGTAAGTCTCACTTTTTTTAAAATAAAAAGGAAACACCCAAAGTTAAAGTATTTTGAACAGCCGACTCTTCTGCACTGCTTTGGAAATTTTTAAACGAACCATAATCTTTTTCATGCTCATATTCTGTATAAACATTTAACCCTGGCATTAAACGGTAATAAGGCCTGATAATATAGCGTATTTGATTTAAGCCACTACCAATCTCAGCTTGTGGCACTGATTTAGAAGCTAAAATACCACGCACACCCACTCGTATGAAAAAATTATTCGTCATTTGAGAATCACGCGATAATTCCACATCTAACTTGGCACTCCCGCCATAGGTGTAGCCTCTGATATTAGTATCAATAAAATATGGCATCACTCCTTCAATGCCAATGCCAGGTTGCCAATAAGGTGTTTGAGCAGGACGATAAAAATAATTCATACCACCCTTAATTGCCCAGAACTGACTGATAAGATGCCAATAAAAAATATCAACATCCGCATTTTCCACCGTTCCTTTTTTGACTTCAGCGTCGTTCGTAAATAATTCCAGTTTGTTATAGTCTGGGCCGTATAAGCCTTTATAAGTTAATCGTTGTACGTTATGAAATGGATCCTCACCGACATCTAAAAATGTTGCTAGCCATAAACCAGCAGGATGCGCCATAGGATGTTTAACCAACGATAAATCAATCGGTCTTACTTCATCAACTCTGACTATAGGTCGATTGTAATAAGGCGTTTGTTTAACCACATCTTGTGGCTGAGCTTCACCTTTTGTTATGTCTATTATGGTTGAGTATTGAAATATTCGCGACATGCCAGTCATCATATGATAAAGAAGATGACAGTGGAAAAACCACTGCCCACTCGCATCGGTATCCACATCTGCTGTCACTGTTGCACCTGGCGGCACATCAATAGTATGCAATAAGGGATCATAACTACCATGGCCATTTCGTAAAATAAACCAGTGTCCATGTATATGCATAGGATGACGCATCATCGAATTATTAGTAAAAATGAAACGATAACGTTTATTCGGCTCTAAAATAATTGGATGAGCTTTATATTCTGGCTCACCATTAATAAACCAAATATAGCGATCCATATAGCCAAATAATTCCATATTAATAACACCATTTACTGGTTTATTGGGGTCATTGGTCTTAACCGCAGCGGTTAAATTCTGATATTTTGTCCCTATGGTTTTTTGAAATGAATCAGGCGGAGAAATAGCATCACCGATTACTGAGGGCTCAGTAGGCATATCCATGCCGTGACCATGACCCATAGACATGGAATGATTCATTTGCATTCCATTACCCATTTCCATGGTATTTTGAGACTTTTTCTCCATACTATTTGATGTGCTCACCGGCATCGCATTCATAGATATACTATCCATCTTCATGTTTGGATCCATTTTCATCAGGTCAGACATGGATTGATGATCAGAATGATTACTTGAACTGTGATCCGTCATTTCATGTGACATGTTTCCCATAGTCTGAGAATTTTTTGAATCCATAGACATTGATGTCATCGAATCACTAGAAGAATGCATATCCATGTGTTGCATATTTTGATTTTTCATTTCGTGAGATGAAGAGTGATTCATTTGCATATTAGATGATGAATCAGAACCTCCCATCATCAACGCCATCATGTCTCGCATCACAGGTAATGGCTGTGGAAATGGAGTGACTTGTTGGTAATTTACAAGTTGATTAGGTGTTGTGATTAAAGCGCCATATGCAGCACCAACCGTATCAATTGATTCTGCATAAATAATATAAGGACTATTTTTTTGAATCTTAACGAGAACATCATAAGTTTCGCCAGGAGCAACTTTAAAATCTTTGACTGCATATGGTTTTACATCATTTCCTTCTACATGCACCATCTGCATAGAAGTCCCTGGAATTTTGACATTAAAAATTGTGCTTCCGCCCGCTCCAATAAAACGTAATCTTACTACATCTCCAACTTTAACAGGCGCAGTCCAAGGGTGTGATTTTGATTGGCCATTTAATAAAAAAGCATCATAAGCAACATCACTGATGTCATAAATACTCATACGCATTTTCTGCATCATTTTATAATCGTCAATTATATTTTGACGTTCTTCTGGTGATGCTTTTCGGTAATCATAAATAAATTTTGCAAGCGAAGGTTGAAGCGGAAAGTTAGGAGAATAATAATCTCCTTCCTTTTTTAAATTCGCTAATATTTGTTCGGGATAGGTATTGCTCCAATCCGATAAAACAACGACATAATCTTTTGTGTACTTGTATGATGGTTGTTTGGGTGGATCAATTAAAAAAGCGCCGTACAAACCTTGTTGTTCTTGAAGACCTGCGTGAGCATGGTACCAATAAGTACCTGCTTGATGGAGTGTAAATTGATAATGGAAAACACCTTCGGGTGGAATTCCTTTTTGGCTAATGCCTTCAACACCATCCATTTGCCAAGGAACAAGCATACCATGCCAATGTATTGCGGTATCTTTATCAAGATGGTTATACACATTGATTGTTACATGATCACCTTCTTTAAAATGTAAAGTTGGTGCTGGAATTTGGTTATTAACAGCAATGGCCGTTCTAGCTTTACCTGCAAAGTAAACTGTTTTGTATCCCACAGTAAGATTGACTATGCGCTCAGCAGCATAAACATTTGAAGCACAGAAAAAACAAATAAAAATAATCCATATAATTTTTTTCACAAATTCCATTCCTAAAATTACTTTAAATTAATCTGTATGTGTATGTTGATTGAAATGTTCCATGGAAGGCATGCCAGAATGGTTCATAGGATTTGCCATCATGCCTTCATCATGATGGTGGTGATGCCCTGCCTCACCTTCTGCACTGGGCAGCGATATGACACCCAACCCATGACGATAAACCAACTCAGCTCCCAGCCATCCTGTTGTCAATAATAAAGCCTGAACAATAAGAAGACCGATGATAAATAAAATACTCAGCCCTTTGTTTTTGTAATAACGCCATCCTGACCAAATTGCTAATAGAAGAATGCCAGCAGCTGTTGTTAATGCAAAATTTCTATGTATCGTCATCACAATATGTGCTGCTTCATCATGTTTAACTGTGTTGAAAGCATATAAGCCAGCTAGCACTGTACCAATAGTAATTAGCGCGACTAACCATAAGCACCAGCGACCAGCAATTTCAAATTCTGAAACAATTCTCAACGGCACTATTCTTAAATAGCGAGAAAAATAGGCCAATAGATGAAGGCCACAAGCTGCACTGAATAATGCTATTGTAAAATGAACAAATACAGGATGCCAATTAGGTATGATCTCTATCATTTTTATTTCCTTTAATAACTTCCGTTTCTAAGAACTAATTAGCTATCCTAATATATCGCAATCTTAATGAATTGCCGATCACTGAGATAGAACTCAAACTCATGGCAAGTGCACCAATCATAGGGTTTAGTAAAATCCCAGTCCAAGGATATAAGACACCCGCAGCAAGAGGTATGCAAATAACATTGTAAATAAAAGCTAAGAATAAGTTTTCGCGTATATTTTTCATGACATTTTTACTTAGGTGCCTTGCGCGCACAATACCGATTAAATCGCCTTTAATAAGAGTAATACCCGCACTCTGCATAGCCACATCCGCACCAGTACCCATAGCAATTCCAATATCTGCTTCTGCTAGAGCAGGAGCATCATTCACACCATCACCAGCCATCGCCACAACATATCCCTTTGCTTTTAATTTTTTGACGATTTCACTTTTCTTCTGAGGTAATATTTCTGATTCGACTTTATCGATACCCAACTTTTGAGCGACTGCATTTGCTGTTATACGATTATCACCAGTCACCATGACAATTTGAATTCCTTCATCGCGCAATGCTTTAAGCGCTGATTCTGTTGACTCTTTGATCGTATCGCTTACGCTAATTAATCCAACAAGCTGATTTTCGATCACTACATACATCACGGTTTCACCTAACTGCCGCAATTTTTCTGCTTTTTCTTCTAATGAATTCACCGAAATCTTAAAAGATTCGATCAATTGCTTATTACCTAAAGCAATTTTTTTACCATCGATAATACCAGTGACACCTTTTCCAATTTCTGCTGAAAAATCTGTAATTTTTTGCAATTGAATATTTCGTTCTGTCGCTGCTTTTACGATGGCTCCAGCTAAAGGGTGTTCACTATTATTTTCTAAACTTGCTGCAAACGATAAGATTTGTTCATCGTTAAAATCAAGTATCGGAATAATATTTTTTACTGTTGGCTTCCCTAGGGTAAGGGTTCCTGTTTTATCGATAACAAGAATATTTACTTTTTCAAAACGCTCTAAACTCTCGGCATTTTTGATAAGAATTCCTGCTTGTGCACCTCTTCCCATTCCTACCATAATTGACATTGGCGTTGCTAAACCTAACGCACAAGGACAGGCAATAATTAATACCGCAATTGCGGAAATTAACCCGTACGTAAATGCTGGATTAGGCCCATAAAAAAACCACGCAAAAAATGTAATGATTGCAATGATTAAAACAGCAGGAACAAAATAACCTGATATTAAATCAGCAAGCCGTTGTATGGGTGCTTTTGATCGTTGCGCCTCTGATACAAGCTGTACAATCTGCGCAAGCATGGTTTCTGACCCTACTCGCTCAGCGTGCATAATAAAACTGCCCGAAACATTTAATGTTCCGCCAATGACTTTTGAGCCTACGTATTTTTCAACAGGGATAGATTCACCTGTAACCATAGATTCATCTACGGAACTATAACCCTCCATTATCTCACCATCGACTGGAATTTTTTCACCCGGACGAACTTTGAGATAATCATTAACTTGTACTTCGTCTAAGAGAATTTCGTTTTCTTTGTCACCCTGTATTCTTCTCGCCATTTTCGGAGATAAATCTAATAATGCACGTAATGCACCTCCCGTACGCTCACGTCCTTTCAATTCCAATACTTGTCCCATTAATACTAATGCCGTAATAACACTAGCTGCTTCAAAATAAAGATTAACCTCTCCATTTTGCATATGAAAAGTAGATGGAAAATACTCTGGAAATAATAGTGCAATGACACTATAGAGATAAGCAATACTTGTACCTAACGCGATCAAAGTAAACATATTCAAGTGACGATCAACAATAGAAAACCAGCCACGTTTTAAGAGTGGCCAACCACAGCAGATTGTGACTATTGTTGCTAAGATACATTGTATCCAAGATGACATATGAGCAGGAACATAATGGATGAGAGAATTTATTCCTGGAATATGCATACCCATTGTCAGCAATAAAATAGGAATAGATAAAATTACGCTGAGCCAAAAACGCTTAGACATGTCTATTAGTTCGTCATTGGGTGTAATTACTCTCGAAATATGTTTCAGTTCTAATGCCATTCCACAAATAGGACAAGCTCCAGGAGCGTTGCGAATAATGTCTGGATGCATTGGACAGGTATAAACGTTATTTAAGTTTTTTATTATTGAATTTTCAGATGCGTTTTTGTCGGAGTGTTCACAACAAGATTTATGCTTATCTGTCATTATTATACCCCAAGATCAGCTTTTATTTTTTAAGCAGTATTCTTTCCATACTAAAAATACAGCAGGTATAACAACAAGTGTTAGCACAGTTGCACTAATCATTCCACCTACCATCGGCGCTGCAATTCGACGCATCACCTCTGAACCTGTTCCACCTAAAAACATGATGGGTAATAACCCACCAATAATCGCTGAAACTGTCATCATGATAGGTCGTAGGCGCAATAAAGCTCCATCAATAATAGCCTCACGAATATCTTGGTTCGTTAATTCACGATTTTCTTGCTCTGCATTTTGTTGCTGTTTTTTGAGTGCTTGGTTGAGATAGACCAACATCACAACTCCGATTTCGACAGCAACACCTGCAAGTGCGATAAAACCAACACCAACCGCAACTGATAAATGATAACCGAGTAAATATAACAGCCAGATACCCCCTACCAGAGCAAGTGGTAATGTAATAAGAATAATAACAACTTCAGAAAAGCGCCTAAAATTGAGATACAACAATAACGCAATGATGGCAAGTGTAAATGGCGCAACCGTATTTAAACGCTCTTTCGCACGTTCCAAATATTCATATTGCCCTGACCACGAAATAGAATAACCCGCGGGTAACTTTATTTGCTGATTAACAGTCTGTTGTGCATCTGCGACATAAGACCCTAAGTCACGTCCTGCAATGTCAATATAAACCCATCCATTTAGCCGTGCATTTTCACTGCGAATCATGTCCGGGCCTTCAGTAATATCTACGTTGGCCACTTCACTGAGTGGAATCACTGCACCCGTCATGGTCACTATCGGCAGCAAACGTAATTTTTCTAATGAATCACGAATTTCACGCGGATAACGCAAATTGACAGGATAACGTTCACGTCCTTCAACGGTTTGAGTGACATTCATACCACCGACAGCAGTTTCAATAATTTCTTGAATATCTTCGATGTTCAATCCATATCGTGCTGCTTTCAAACGGTCAATATCAATGGTGACATATCGACTGCCAGCCACCCGCTCAGCAAAAACGGATGTAGTACCTGGAACTTGTTTCAATACTGTTTCAATTTGTTGGCCAATAGATTGAATGACGCTTAGATCAGAACCTGCGATTTTTATACCAACAGGGGTTTTAATTCCTGTCGCTAACATATCAATGCGAGTACGAATAGGCATGACCCAGGTATTCGATAATCCCGGCAATTTGACCAGAGATTCTAACTCGGCACGAAGCTTCGCCATATTCATCCCAGAACGCCATTCACTCTGGGGTTTAAACTGAATCGTCGTTTCCACCATTGAGAGCGGAGCTGGATCAGTAGCCGTATCTGCTCGACCAATTTTTCCAAATACACTTTTCACTTCTGGAACTGTACTAATTAATTTATCTGTTTGTTGTAAAACTTGTTCTGCTTTTCCAATTGAAATACCAGGAAATGTAGTCGGCATATAAAGCAAATCGCCTTCATCCAATTCAGGCATAAATTCTCCGCCTAATCGTGACATTGGCCAGAAACCAATTAGCACAACAATGAGCGTAATAATTAATACTTTTCCCGGTGCTTTCAATATTGCGTTGATGGTGGGCTTATAAATTTTTTGTAATAGACGATTGAGAGGATTTTCTTGTTCGGGTTTTATTTTTCCTCGAATAAGATAACCCATCAAAACTGGAACTAAAGTGACTGAGAGTATGGCTGCGGCAGCCATCGCATAAGTCTTAGTATAGGCCAATGGGGTAAATAAACGACCTTCTTGTGCTTGCAGCGAGAAAACCGGTAAAAAACTAAATGTGATAATAAGCAACGAGAAAAATAAAGGTGGCCCAACTTCCAGTGAAGCTTTCGTAATAATATCCCAATGATTTTGACCATTATTGTCACTTTTTTCTAAGTGCTTATGCACATTTTCAATCATCACAATGGCCGCATCGACCATCGCACCAATGGCAATCGCGATACCACCGAGAGACATGATATTTGCATTAATGCCTTGGAGTCGCATCACAATCAATGCAATCAAAATACCAATTGGTAAACTAATAACAATGACAAGTGAAGAACGAAAATGAAAAAGAAAAGCAATACAAATTAATGAGACCAATATAAATTCTTCTACTAATTTATCTTTTAAAGTATCAATCGCTTTTTGTATCAACGTAGAACGATCATAAGTTGTAATGATTTCTACACCTTTTGGTAAACTCGATTTTAACTGTGATAATTTTTCTTTTACTGCAGCAATAGTCTTCATAGCATTTTGTCCATAACGCATAACAATAATGCCGCCTACTACTTCTCCCTGACCGTTCAACTCAGCGACACCCCGTCGCATCTGTGGGCCTAACTGTATATCAGCAATATCTTTTAATAAAATGGGAACGCCATTCTTTCCTAATCCAACGGGGACTTGCTGAATATCTTGAATCGATTTCATGTAACCTTTTGCACGTATCATGTATTCCGCTTCGCCCATTTCAATTGAAGAACCACCTGCTTCACGATTACCTTTTTGAATCGCTTGTTTTACCTGATCCAGTGTTAATCCATAAGCACGTAATCGATTAGGATCTAAAGTGATTTGATATTGTTTAACCATCCCTCCTGCCGTTGCCACTTCAGACACACCAGGAACTTTTTGTAATTCATATTTGAGAAACCAATTTTGTATGCTAGTCAGTTGTGCTAAATCATGCTGTCCTGTTTTATCTATTAATGCATATTCATAAACCCAACCGACACCTGTTGCATCAGGACCCAAAGCTGTTTGTGCACCTGGCGGTAAACGATTTGCAATTTGACTAAGGTATTCCAAAACACGCGAACGCGCCCAATAAAGGTCAGTGCCATCTTTAAAAATAATATAGACGTAGGAAACACCAAAACCTGATTCTCCTCTGACAGTCACAGCACCAGGAACAGATAACATTGCAGTCGTCAGAGGGTAAGTCACTTGATCTTCAACTACTTGAGGAGCTTGACCAGGAAAATCCGTTTTAATAATCACTTGAACATCAGACAAATCAGGAATGGCATCAACCGCTGTATTTTTTATCGTATAAAAACCCCAGGCAATAATCAGCACGGTGGTTAATAAAATCAAAAACCGATTTTGTATCGACCAGCGAATAATCCATGCAATCATGCGCCACTTCCTTTTTTTAATTCGGTAATTTTTTCATCTCAGTAATAAACTGATTTTCACTCGCACTCTTTAAAATAAATTGAACATGATCACCGACTTTGAAATCATTGAGATTGATATTGTCATCCACTGAAAAATCCATTGTCATCACCGGCCAATTTAAAGCGGGAATAGGCTCATGGACTAATGTCAATGCATGCTGCGGAATATTTAATACCTTGATGATTCCTTTTCCTTCAATAATTTTTTCAGATTCTAATGGGAGCTGCTGTGCATTCGATTGTTCCTGGGTTGTATCAAGGCGTTCTAAACCGGGTTTTAAATTTGTTTCTGAATCAATTAAGAATTGACCGGAAGAAACAACTCGTTCGCCTGCTTTTAATCCAGAAATAATTTCTATTCTTTCACCTGACTCCATCCCTACGGTAACTGAACGTGCCTGAAAACGACCATTACCTAACGACACAATAACTCGATCTCCTTCAGAACTTCGAATCAATGCTTCAAGCGGAATACTCAATGTATTTGGTTTTGGTTCAGACAATAAAAAAACATTTGCATACATATTCGGTTTTAAAATTCCATCTGGATTTGTAAAATGAAATCTTACTTTAAGGGTACGAGTTGTAGGATCTAGTTGTGGATAAATGTATTCTACTTCTCCTGTCCACGTTTTTCCTGGAAATGCAGATATTCTTGCTTCAGCTACTTCGCCTACCTTTACTGAGCTCTCCTGATCTTCATAAATTTCAGCAATCATCCAAATACTAGATAAATCAACTATACTCATCATTTGTGTATCAGGTGTGACATGCATTCCTTCGCGAACATTGAGCTCGGTAACAACACCATCTTGATGAGGGTAAATATCTATTAATTGACTGGCTTTTTTAGTCGTTTTTAATTGCTGAATTTGTTGATCAGAAATATGCAGTGCCTGCATTTTTTTAATAGATGCCTCCGCTAAAGATGGATCTCCACTTCCTGCAGCAATCAAATATTCTTCTTGTGCATTCACTAAAATAGGTGAATATAATTGTAGAACCACTTGATCTTTTTTAACAACATCACCCACCGCTTTTACAAACATCTTTTTCACCCAGCCATCAGCATAGGTATGGATATGGCTAATTTTATTTTCATCTGGTGCAATATAACCAATTGCTTCAATCCGTTTTGCAAAATTCCCTTGTGTTACAGGTGATATACGCACCCCAAGATTATTAACCAATGTCGGAGAAATCCGAACAGTATTTTGATCAGTCGCTTGTCCCTCATCAGGATAAACAGGTGTCAGTTCCATACCCATGCGAGATTGTCCCGGGCCTGGATAATGAATAGTAGGTTCCATCGCATCCACCCAATACATCGGTTTTTTTTCTGGCGAAGGGGTACCTAAATGTCGTCCAATAAAAATACCAGAAACAAGAGTCAATATAATGATCGCTATTAAAATTGAACTTTTGTTCATTCTCATTGTGTTACCCCTTCTAAATAAAGTAGAACTGCTCGTGTCTTAGCACGTTCAACTTGTATTTGAATTTGTTCAAGATGAATAGTGAGTTCGTTACTATAAGCACGAAGAACAGTTGTTAAATCAGTAGTCGCATTTTTATAAGCTAATAAGGCAGCTTTCGAATTTTGCTGAGCTTCAGGAAATAATTTTTTATGATATAGCGCATCTCTTTTGGAAAGACTCTGCCAAATAGCGTATTGAACATCCAATTCCTGTACTAAATTTTTATAATGGATATTTCGATTCATCTCCGTAGCTTGAAGTTGATAAGCACCGGCACGCAATGTTCGGTTTTGTCTATTGGTTGTAAAAAAAGGTAAATCAACTGTCACTTGGGCAGCAACAAAATTAGAACGTGTCTTCCCAGAACCATCCATATAAGTACCTTGTCGTATGCCATAACCCACATCTAGCATCCATCCAGGTTTATATTGTTCTTTAGCATATGCCACTTGATCAAAAGCCGCTTCAATATTAGCAAGATCAACTTTAAGTAAAGGATGCTCCTGTAATCGCGCTTGCAACACATGCATCGGCGGCGGATTCGACCAATTAGGTAAATTAGCAAATAATGGGCGATTTGCCTCGTCTGCACCTATCCAACGGCCTAGTTGTGCATGCAAGACATCGATTCGCTGCTGAATTTGCGCGCTCTCATCATTTATGTGTGAAGATTCTAATTCCAGTTGCAATACGTCAGATTGGCTTGCTTTGCTGTTAATGTATTGAGATTTGGTACTTTTTAATAAGCGTCGATAGAGTGCTTGGTTTGCTCTGACTATTTCTGCTGCTTTTGTCCAATAATATAAGTCTAGCCATGTTTCACGTACGTTACGCAATAAAACCGCGGCTTGTTCTTGGACTTTTCGCTCTTCTGCTGTAGCAAGCGCTTTAGTTTGTTTAGATTTCATCGCCAGAGAATGGCCGTGTGGAAAAGCTTGTTGAAGACCCACATTTACCATAGTCATATCGTCTTGGGTGAAACTAAACGAATTAGTGGGGACATTAGCAGCACCTACTATTAATTGAGGGTCTGATAATTGGCCATCTGCGATAGACTGTTCTTTTAAAGCTCCCGCATTTGCGCGCAACTTTTCTAACTCTGGAGCTTCATTGATTGCCAATCGCTCAGCTTCGGCAAGAGTAAGTGGTAGTTTCTGGTTGAAGGCGTAGCTATTAAATGGAAGTAATACCAAAAATAACACTAAGGATATCCAAAGAGTCCTATTTTGGAACTTTATAACGTTAGCTTGCAGCACGGAGTGTTATCCTTATCACTCAGTTATATATGAATCATTTTACAACACAATAGCGGATTTCAATACTTGTAAGTTGTGCTTATTTTTTACTGCTTCTAAGCTTTCTATTACTGTACTTGATCAGGTTTGAAACGATATTGTATAAACTTAATTAAGTTTCTCGATGAGACTGTGAGACATACTTGGATTCATTTCATTGAGAGCTGCTAACACTTCATCTTTTGTTAATCTTTGACAGCCATCTAATTCAAAACGACTGGCACTTGATCCTAATAAACGCTCATCACTAGCCAAAGAGGATTTAAATAAATAACATTCAGAATACTTAGCTAAGAGTACTGATGCATATTTTGGAAATTTTTTTCCTGGATATTCACTTTTCATTTTACGTATAAACGAAGAGCTTAAGGAGGTGGTTGTGGTAAAAACCTTAAAATTCTTATACCGATTTTTTCCTTTAAAAAGATCATTTAAGAAATTTTTTAATCCTGTAGTTCCATAGTAAATATGTCCTTGATCACCATATCGGCTGAAAAATAATTCAGAAAATAAAACAATAGGGTTGGTTTTAACAAATAAATAGTAAGGCCAATAAACGACTCGTTGAATAAGCCAATTCTTCATTTTAGGATGTTGAAAAAAAACATTCTTACGAGTTGTTTTTTGAAGAATTAACATTTCGACGCCAATATATACTGAGTTCGCTCCAAAGAATAAGCATCCCACTAAGTATACTTTAAAGAGTATGCTAACTATATTTTCCATTTTAACTTGCATGCCTTACATGAGATTGTTTTGATGTTTTCGTTTTAGGCCAAGCATGTGATAAAAAATCAGTGATATCATTTTCCATTTTTTCGTACACTCGAAATCCAGCCCGCTCCATCATATCAAGCAGCATTTCAGCGCTAAAAAGATCGATGCGGTGATTCATTAGGTTACTCATACGTGATTGAGTTACACCTAACCGTTTAGCCGCTTCAGTTTGAGTAAGCCCACATCCTTTAATGTATTTCATCAAAGAAACCATTAGGTAAGATTTGAATTGAAGTTTTTTGGCTTCTTGTTTTCCAAAGCCAACGTCTTCAAACAGATTTCCTGAGCTTTCAATAAATTCAATCTTTTTTGTCATATTTCTTCCCCCGACGATAAGCCAATAATGCTTTATAGCGATCAGCTCCTAAAGTAATATCTGTTTTCGATGTTTGCTCTGTCTTTTTCACAAAAGCATGCAACACGTAAATAGCTTCATGAAATTTAGCCACATAAAAAACTCGGTATTGACGGTCGATCTTTAATCTTAACTCATAACAGCCAGTACCAACAGTCGGCATGTACTTAAATTCTTTTGGGCTGAGTTCTAATTCTGCACTAATAACAGTTAGTGCAGTTACGATCCGTTGACGAGCTTTTACAGGAAAAGCCTCGATGTCTTTTTGTGCGCATCCTACGTATATAACTTTCTTCATATTTCAATTATAGCAGTTTAATAATACTTGTCAATACTTGTATGTTTATTACTTGCAAAACTGCTTATTTTTGCGTGTTTTCAGCAGAGTTGTGTAACCTTGCCGAGAAGGCACTATGCCGCAACTTATGACAAATTACAAATCGAACAAGGATTACCACAAAAATATGGTACGCAACGATATGGTAAGGGTGAAAAAATTGATCCATTATTTGAAGTAGCAAACCATCCACTTGATCGAGAACAAATCAATAAAGAGCGTGCAACATTGGGTCTCCGTTCACTAGAGCAAGAAGAAGAACGAATAATCAATCCATCTCGTGAACAAAGAGGATTAAAGCCATTACCCTCAAAAAAATCAAAAGAAGAAGAAAAAACGAAAGAAATCACAATGCCAAAATGTAGTAATTGTGGAAGCCCAGGCCATACATCCATATCTTGTATTAGGCCTCCCCCAAGCACTCAAAAGATAATCATCTTCAGATGGGTACTCTTGTATGCACACGCACAATAAAACCACAACATTATTTGTGTTAGCACGTAACGAACAATTCGATTTCAATTGTAACGCTGGTCACTTGAATAAATGAGCCACGATCCCTACTGTAAAACCATAAAATCGACCTAAACGAAATAACAAGTAATTTAGACCACAAGGTTTGTTAAAAATGAATGCCCTCACAAAATCAATAGGATTGAATAATAGCACTATAGGCCAAAAACAAAAAAGTGTAACGACAGAAATCCAGTACATAGCTACATCAATCTTTGACTACTCAAGTACCAATAACGAATAATTACAAACATTGTTAACCACAGGTATAACATAGTTAATATTTTTAACATTTCTTTTCCTCACTTAACTTTAGTAGAAAATTATCTGCTTTTTTTATTTTCTTAAAGCATAAAATTTTACAATAGGACTAATAATTTGATAATGCTCATCTTCTTTTTCAATTACGTCTTTCTCTGTTAACCCAGCGAGTGCTGTCATGATTGAACTACTTGTCATTTGCAAATCTAATATGCTCTGTTTATTAGTAATATGAGGATTATTCAGGGCAATTTGGTATAGAACACTTTTTTGTCCTAGCGATAGCATGGATATTTCTTTAATAGCATCGCTTTTTTCTTCCTCTAAAATTTCTACCCAAGCTCTCTCAACACTATCTATCGAAGGCATCTCTTTACTATCATGATAAGTCCATATTCGATCAGCGAGTTTATTCACATAAAATGGGTGTCTTTCAGTTAGCAGCAGAATTTTATCAATTACTGATTCATCTAATGCTTTTTTCCAGTTTAATTTCGCTGCTTTTTGAAAATGACTTAGATAGTGTTCTCTTGAAATACGCTTAACTCCAATTTTCCAACATAATTTATATAATGGGCGAGTAGCATCTTCAAACATAGTCTTAAGCATTTTTCTGTTGCTACCAGAAAAAATAAAGGTTAAATATTTTGTTTTTTGTGCAACATGACGAATAGCGGCTTCAATTCCTTTACCTTGCGCAAGAATTCCAACATTCTGAAATTCATCCAGCAGCAAAACAGCATGTTTGTTTTTTTCTTCAAGTAATTTTTCTAGTAATAATAAACCTTCTTTAACATTTGTGGCTGGATCCGATTTTTCATCTGACGTAAGTTCTAGTTTAAAATTAGAATTTCCAATATCAATTTTAGGTTTAAGATTTTTTACATAGCGTTTGATTGACGCTAGCAATTTATTAATAGGGCCTAAAGTCTTACCTATTAAATCTACAATCCCATTTAAAATATATTTTTCAACCATCTTTTCACTGGTTGCCATGTAAAAATCAATTTCAGTATAAGAATATTTACTTAATGCCAACGCATGTAAAGCCAGACTTGATTTACCATATCGCCTGGTAGCCATTAGCAGTGTATGTTTTGTGTTTTTTATATTTTCAACAAGCAAATCTGTTTCTTGTTTTCGATTACAAAAAGCACTGCCGGCAGCCACGCCCAGGGGAAAATAATCTCTTGCACGCATTTTCTACCTCCATTTTCCTTATTATAACTCGTTAACTTACGTGTCGCAATATTGCGAGTCACAAAATTGCGAGATATAGATAAATATATGTCGCACCTGGGTGCAATTAATCTGTCTCAGTAATAAAAAGATCATCTAAACGCAGTGTTTTCATCTCAATAGCAACAGCACATTGAAGAAAAAAAGCAAATCGAAACTTACCCTCATTGATCATTTTTGTGAGGTTAGAAACTGATTTTTGAATACCAACTTTTTCTAATGCAACCCTCAAGTCATCATAGCTTAGGCCTCTTTTTACAATTTCAGCCTTAAGCAAATTACAGGCTTTAGTATCCCACGTCGTCTTGTTTGACATTGAAACCCTCCATTACTAGTTAGTTTTTAATATTACTAAATAGTAATAAAAAAATCAAAAATTAGTTGACTGGAATAATATTCTTGTTATAATAATTACTAATAAGTAATTTTAATAACTTATTAGTAATTATTATTTTTTAATCAGGAGCACCAAACCATGCTAACCCTTAGCTTAGAAGCTTTAAGAAGAACCACCCCTTCTATTTTTACAGAAGAAAGCGCTGCTAGAACGAGCGAAAAATATCAGCACATCTCCACCGCAAAAATTGTTACAGGCTTAATAGCCGAAGGTTTTTTACCTACCTGGGCAACGCAATGCCGAACAAAAATAGCGGAAAAAAAAGCCTACACAAAGCATATGCTGCGTTTTCGTCATATTAATGCTAAACCAACATTGTCTGGCTTGTATCCTGAGATTGTATTAGTTAATTCTCATGATGGCTTATCATCTTACAGACTCATGGCGGGTGTTTATCGTCTAATATGCTCCAATGGTCTTATTGCAGGTAAATCATTTAATGAAATAAGAATACGCCACCAAGGCGACATCCTCGGGAATGTTATCGAAGGAACATACAGCGTAGTTGAAGATTCAAAAAAAATGATTGAGTCAGCCGACGATATGTCCTCAATCGTATTAAACACTCAAGAAAAAAGGATTTTTGCAGAAGCTGCGCATACGATCAGATTTGAAAATACACCCCATAAAGATATTGAGGCAATGAGATTACTCGCCCCACGCCGTCATGTTGAAGTAAATAAAAATGATCTTTTTACCCTATTCAATATTGCACAAGAGAATGTCATCAAAGGTGGAGTACGAGGCTATAGCAGAGATAGCCAAGGCCGATCAAAACGCATCAGCACCAGAGCTATTACCAGTATTGATCAAAACACTGCTCTAAATCGTGCGCTTTGGACGCTGGCCGAAAAAATGAAGGAGTTAAAAAAAGCGTGAGATAAATGGTGATAATGAAAACACTATCACCACCTACCGGCTAGGTAGGCTCTAGTAAAACTTACCTAGCCAATCACTTTAAAAACCAGATAAGGAAATTAAAAAATGATTCAACCAATAATACTAAAAAATGAATTGTCTATACAAGATATGGAAGAAAATCAAATCATCTCCACTGCGTTAAAGTGTCTCGAAAATCGCTTACGTTATGACTCTCAACCAAGATTTGCGGACCCGAAAAATACTTGCGACTTTCTACGTCTACAAATTGGGAATGAACAAGACGAAATTTTTGCAGCACTTTTCTTGAATAGCCAAAACCAACTAATCGCATTTGAGAAACTTTTTTTCGGCACAGTCAATCAGGCAACCATTCATCCTCGCAAGGTTATTAAAAAATGTCTTGAACACAATGCAGCGCACTTAATTATTACGCATAACCATACTTCACAAGACTGTAGTCTCAGTGAAGCTGATAAAGAAGTAACTGCTACCCTCAAAGACATATTAACTGTTATGGACGTGAAACTATTAGATCACATTATTGTTTCATCGCATGAGACGTTTTCTCTCGCAGAAAATGGATTGTTATAGGAACTTAATTGGCTGGCAGAATAGCTTAGCCTCTCAATATTAGGAGAAATTGAAAATGAAACTATTTTTAACTACAGATATCAGGAAATATTTAGCTGAATTAGAAGAATTTTTTTACACACTAACCCTAGAGGATAGCGACTGGAACGCAATTGACGCCATAACAGATAAATATTTCGGTACGGACATTCGAGAGACAGAAAAAGACAAAATAACAGAAGAAATTGCCATTATTTGGGGTATTGAAGATGTGCAAAGTGTAAGACCTAATTTATCAGATGAACAAGCAAGTCAAGTTTTACAACGGCTTAAAAAAAATCATGATGCAAACCTCGGCATTAACTGGGAAGTCATAGAAATTGTTGCTGACATATTGTTCCCTGAAATAACCGACTCCACCACCCAGGAGGTGACAGTATGATTAAGAATTTTTTGAAAATCTTGTATCGCCCAGCATGTACATTATTTGATTCTGTAAAAAAGAAAAAACACCGGAAAAAAATGATGTCTTATTATTTAAAAATTAATCCTGCCCAACTTTGCGCAATACAAAAATCATAAGAGGTATATGCCATGAACAATTTTATTGTTACTTTTAAACGAATAGAAGCATTTTATGAGTCTATTGTAATCAAAGCATCTGACGAGGAAAAAGCACGCGAAAAAGCTTATCAACTCTCTGAGGATGGACAAATAGAGTTTGATTATTTGAAAGAATCTGACGTCCTAGAAGAGTACATCGACTCTATTGAAAAATTATAATTTTATTTCATATAACCGCCAGCTTTCTGCTGGCGGTTATGGTTGTAAAATTCCGTAACGATAGTTATTCACTAATAGCATTTAACTATCATGAATAACATTGGCCAACTTTATATAAGTTACAGATATACTTTTTTTATATGAATTGTTAAAAACTAATGTGTGAGAGTGATAGTTCCCAACGCCTTGCCAAATATCCTGCCCTTCTGAAATACTTTGAGCTAATATCCACGTACCAACAAACACATTTCTACAAGCGCTATATTGGATATCTTCTTTCGTATAACCATAAGCCGCAATTTTAGGCAACCAAAGACTATTGATTTGCATGACCCCATAATCAACCGTACCATTTCTATTGATATTTGCATCACCATTTTTTCCGTTCTCTTTGCGCATAACAGCCAAAATAATAGTTGCTGGTACGTGATAAATAATGGCTGCATGGTTAATGCAATCAACTGGCACATCATTAATCATAACTGGCATCATAAAAGTAGCCTGGAGTTAGGCACTTTGTTTCTGGCTAGTATGTGCCAACCAGTCTTTATCTTTAGATAAAATGTATTGTGCTGCTTGCTCAAAAAAATCGTCTGTTTTCTGAACGTCAGCCCATTCGCAATATTTTTTGATTTCTTCAAAAATATTTTTTTCAATTCCAACACGCAACTGTACTTTACTAGATTTTTCTTTTGCTTTGATAATTGCCATATCAGTTCTCCTTAAATTAACGTTAAAATCTAATTTTCATTGTCTAAAATTTCAGGCAAAAAATTTGTATTCTTTGTCCAAAAAATAAGGCAAGAATTTTATGTGAATATATTTGTCTATCATCTTTGGCTTTATATCCACCACCATTACATTAAATAAAATCTTCCACACACGTCGCACCAGTGTAGTGCTAACAAAAAACTTGATGAAACAATGAGTTATCTTTTTATTGAGAAAATTAGCATTTTTAAGCATAGAAAATTGCTTGGATGCCGTTAAGGCACGCAAAGGCACAACAGCGTGCCTCACACTATTTTGTAATTCATCGCTGTCTTGCTTGATGGTTAGCATGTATCCTCCTTTTTATGTGCCATATTGGCACCTAAAATTACGCTGGTTGTGCCATGATGGCACACGGACAATTCTTTATTTCTCCGTTTCGGGAAAGATTTTTTTAACATGGCTCAGAGCTTGCTCTTTACATTTTTTGAGAAGCTCCTCCGTGTCTAGTTGGTTATCTTCACTAAGTTGATTCATCATGAAACGAATAATAAGTAACGTTTCAAGCGACCATTTAAGATTGCTTTTCATCACATCAACCAAAAAAGTCAGTCCATCAGATCTGGCTTCATCACCATTGTTTTGCTTGGCAGATTCTTCAATTTTGAAACCAAGATCGACAAGCTCACGTACTGATTGCACCACCGAACCACAATTTTTTTCTTTTGTCCTAACCTCTAGTTTTTCATAAATATCGTCATAAAACCTAATGTTTAAACGCTTCATTTGCCTCTCCTTCTAGTTAAATATCTCGTTCAAATTGGATAATTTTAATGTTTGTTTGCGGCATAGCTTCAGGAGTTTTTTTGTGCGGTCATCGAAGTATATGCTTGCTGAATTTGTTTATTCTTGTGATCAATTTCTTTCTGAATACTATTTGAGAATTTGGAAATATCACTGGCAGAGATATTTTTTATAGTAGCTTCAGACTTAATTTTCTCATTATCAATATTACGCGAAACAACTCTAATTCCTTCTTGTAATAGCTGACTAGAGGTTTTATTTTCTTTATAAAAGTCACTATAAGAAACAGCTTTTTGAAAGTCCTCTTGAATTGGATGCGCGCCTTTTATCTTTAACACATCATTGTAATCATACTTTTTTGCATCAATTCCAGTTGGAACCATGAAGCTAACTTCCTTGTTATGTGCCTGCAGCCGGTCTGCCGCAGCACGAATTGTTTTATCTTCTTTTACTTTTTTCCCGTCCATATCCAAACAAAAAATGACCTTTTTAGGGAGGGATTCGGGATCTATTTGTGTAAATAATTTCATGCCCAGCACACTTTTAACCGTCACATCTGGCAG
>Ga0207155_1038_pt1 | contig 31855 bp, 31 predicted proteins | sample Alteio_BWMinHeat_26_FD_153515 | JGI IMG/M metagenome (GOLD analysis project Ga0207155, IMG submission 153515) | Enriched cells from forest soil in Barre Woods Harvard Forest LTER site, Petersham, Massachusetts, United States -... | ecosystem: Environmental > Terrestrial > Soil > Temperate forest >... | reverse complement strand
CAGTTACGGTCAACACATCCGGCAAGCCATCCCGGTCCACTACCCACGAATGGTACCGGCCCACCTTAAAGCTTTGCGGTAAAGAGTTTATGGCTGTGGTGGATAAGATGAAACAGCATATTTTCAGGGGGGACGTTTTCCAGATAGTGCCTTCGAGGCCGTTTTCGAGAAAGTTTTTGGGCGATGAATTTAATGTTTACCGCGCTTTGCGGTCGATTAACCCATCGCCTTATTTGTTTTATTTTGATTATGGTGATTTCAGGATATTTGGTTCATCGCCGGAAGCGCAAATCACTATCAAAAATAATGTAGCCAGCATATTCCCGATTGCGGGTACTTTTAAACGCAGCGGTGATGATATTAAGGACGCCGAAATTGCGAGGAGATTGGAAAACGACCCCAAGGAATCGGCAGAACATGTGATGCTGGTTGACCTGGCCCGCAACGATTTGAGCCGTCATTGCGAAAATGTGGAAGTGAAGGCTTTTAAGGAGGTACAATATTATTCGCACCTGATACATTTAGTTTCCCACGTAAGTGGTAAGCTAAGGCTGGGTGTTTCATCCTTTAAAATTGTTGCGGATACTTTCCCGGCGGGGACGCTAAGCGGCGCTCCAAAATACCGTGCAATGGAAATTATTGATGAGAACGAAAAGAGCAAGCGTAGTTTTTACAGCGGCGCGATAGGTTTCCTGGGTTTTAACGGCGACTTTAACCATGCCATTATGATACGCTCGTTTTTGAGTAAAAACAATACGCTGCACTACCAGGCAGGGGCGGGCATAGTAGCAGATTCGGACCCGGAAAGTGAACTGAAAGAAGTGGATAATAAAATAGCGGCTTTGAGAAAAGCCATTGAATTAGCGGAGGAATTATGAGCAAGATATTAATAATAGACAATTACGATTCGTTCACCTATAACCTGGTGCATTTGGTAAATGAAATAGGTTTGGAGTGCGATGTTTGGAGGAATGATAAATTCGCCATTAGCGATGTGGACGCATATAGTCATATTATCCTTTCACCGGGGCCGGGTATACCGTCCGAAGCGGGTTTGCTTTTGGATGTGATAGCCAAATATGCACCGACCAAAAGCATATTCGGAGTATGTTTGGGGCAACAGGCTATTGCCGAGGTTTTTGGTGGAAAACTATATAACCTGAGCCGCCCGATGCATGGTATTGCGACTCCAATAAAAGTGACCGATACTAATGAAAAACTTTTTAAAGGTTTACCGCAAAGCTTTAAGGTGGGCCGGTACCATTCGTGGGTAGTGGACCGGGATGGCTTGCCGGATGTGTTGACCGTAACTGCAATTGATGAGCAGGATAATAGTATTATGGCTTTGCGACATAATGAATATGACATACGCGGTGTACAGTTCCACCCGGAATCGGTACTTACCGAATATGGAAAGGCGCTGATGCAAAATTGGTTGGGCATCAAGTCTGAAGGTGGTGCAGAAAAGGCTAAATCTCAATTTGTCAAAATATAATCGATTGGGAGAATGAATATACTTGACAAGATAGTCGCGCATAAAAAGATAGAAGTACAATCGGCTAAAAAGAATGTTTCGTACACCAGTTTGGAAGAATCGGAATATTTTCATCGGGATGTGCTTTCTTTTAAAGATTTTTTGCTCGATCCCAATCGTACAGGAATTATTGCTGAATTTAAGCGTAAATCGCCCTCAAAAGGGATCATCAACGATAAAGTTTCTGTTGAAAATGTAACCACCGGTTATGCCGCTGCAGGTGCGTCGGCACTTTCGGTCTTAACAGACCGGCAGTTTTTTATGGGCAGAAGGATAGACCTGATGCGTGCCCGAAAGGTTAACCGCATTCCCATCCTGCGTAAGGATTTTATGATAGACGAGTATCAGGTTATTGAGGCTAAATCCATGGGCGCCGATATTATTTTGCTGATAGCTGCTATTTTAAGTCCAACAGAGATACAACAATTAGCCTCACTGGCAAAAAGCTTGAATTTGAATGTTTTGTTAGAGGTGCATAACCTGGATGAATTGGAGCGCAGCATCAACCCCAATTTGGATGCCATCGGCGTAAATAACCGCAATTTGGCTGATTTTACGGTATCGGTGGAAACGTCTTACAAACTTGCCGAACATATCCCATCCGAATTTTTAAAAATATCGGAAAGCGCTATTAGTAATCCTGAAACGATAAAGCAATTAAAAAAGGCGGGTTTTAATGGGTTTTTGATAGGTGAGAATTTTATGAAACAGGCAGACCCGGCCGGGGCGATGAAGAACTTTGTGAAGGATTTGTAGAACAATCACTTATTTTTGTCCCTAAATTCTTGCATTACGTTGGTATGTGGCCTGGTTAAACCCTTCCGAGATTGGTCATAACCTGTTAGTATCGAATTTTCAAGAGTCTTAATTCTATTGGTAAGCAAAGTATCGATTATCTCCAATAACTCACGGTCATTTAAACCATCAATCTTCTGATGAATCGATTTTTTAAGCTCTATCAAAGTCATAATATAAAGTTAGGGAAAATATTTTATTCCTGTCATTTTTACTGTATTGCAGCATTATATCTAACTTCGCACTTTGATTGATAAGTCGTTATCTGAATGAGACCAAAATTTTATGATACTGCTGAGAAGCAGGAGAAAGTAGTGCTTGTGGGTATTATTACACCGCATGAGACAGAAGATCAGACCAAAGAATACCTGGAGGAACTGGAGTTCTTAGTACAAACCGCCGGTGGGGAAACGGTAAAAAGCTTTACTCAAAAAATGCTGCGGCCGGAGCGGGCCACATTTGTGGGAACCGGTAAACTGGAAGAAATAAAAGCCTATGTTGATTCGGAAGAAATAGATATCGTGGTTTTTGACGACGAGCTTACGCCCTCGCAACTACGTAATATTGAAAATGAGCTGCAGGTAAAAATTCTTGACCGCAGTAATTTGATACTGGATATTTTCGCCAACCGTGCGCAAACCGCGCAGGCCAAAGCGCAGGTAGAACTGGCCCAATTACAATATTTATTACCACGTTTGACCCGTTTGTGGACGCACTTAGAGCGCCAAAAGGGTGGTATCGGTATGCGTGGACCGGGTGAGTCGCAGATTGAGACGGACAGGCGTTTGATCCTGAATAAGATCGACCTGTTAAAGGACAAATTAAAGCTGATAGACCGGCAGAACGAAACACAACGCAAGAACCGTAACCAGTTGGTGCGCGCAGCATTGGTAGGCTATACCAACGTTGGAAAATCCACTATCATGAACATGATATCCAAATCGGAGGTATTTGCTGAGAATAAACTATTTGCAACACTGGATACGACGGTCAGGAAAGTTGTAATTGAAAACCTGCCATTCCTGCTTTCGGATACGGTTGGGTTTATCCGCAAGCTGCCCCACCATTTGGTGGAGTGTTTTAAGTCGACACTGGATGAAGTGCGCGAGGCCGACATTTTGATCCATGTGGTGGATGTTTCGCATCCCTATTTTGAGGACCAGATACGCACGGTTAATGAAACCTTGAAGGAGTTAGGCGCTGTTGATAAGCAGGTGATAACGGTTTTTAATAAGATTGATGCTTACAAACCAATACAAGCCAGTCCCGAGGAACATGCGGCACATTTGACTTTGGAAGATTTTAAACAAAGCTGGATGGCGAAAAATAACAGCCCGGCGATATTTATTTCGGCGCTGAAAAAGGAAAATGTGGATGAGTTCAGGGCCTTGCTTTATGAATATGTAAAGAAGATACATACGGTAAGATATCCGTATGATAAGTTGTTGTATTAATATGGGGGAGACGCAAAATCTTGCGTCTCTACGGGGTTAAAAATATTTCCTCTTTTATTTCCGGTATAATACGCTTCTCCCGCGCAGTGTCAAAAAGCAAATTGATTGCTTTCCGGCCCTCTTCGCCTAAATCAAGCGAATATTTGTTGACGTAGAGCTCGATATGCTTATACATCACCTCTTCACTCATTTCCTGCGCGTGCGAGCGGATAAATTCAAGTCCTGATTTTGGATTCGCGAAAGCAAACTCAACCGATTTTTTTAGGACGCGGTTTATTTTATGCTGAACGTCCAAAGGCAGTTTGCGATTGGCTACAATTCCGCCCAATGGAATGGCGCAGCCGGTTAGTTTTTCCCAATAATCGCCCAGGTCGATGATCTTTTTGAGGCCCTTATTTTGATAGGTGAAACGGTTCTCGTGAATAATGAGGCCGACATCAATTTTTTCAGCCAATAAAGCATCCTCAATTTCGGAAAAGACCATTTCCTGTTTGTTCATTGCTTCGGGTAGAGCAAGTCCCAGTAAAAAATTAGCGGTGGTGTACTTTCCCGGTATTCCGATTTTATGGTTAGCGTTATTTAAATCCAAAATTGAAAATTCGATTTTCGAAATCAACATCGGTCCTACCCCAAAACCCAGCGCACTGCCCGCATCCAGCAACACGTATTTATCAACGATATAAGCAAAGGCGTGGTAACTCAGTTTGGTTATATCCAGTTCGCCGCGGAAAGCTTTTTGATTTAGTGTTTCTACATCATCATAAAAAACCTCAAACTCCAGCCCTTCGGTGTCAATCTTATGATGGATCAACGCATCAAAAATAAAGGTGTCGTTAGGACAAGGAGAGAAGCCCAGGGTTAATTTCATTTATCCAATAATCTTCTATGGTAATTTATTTGCCCTAAATGGTAGTCCAGGTGTGCCGCCAGGTGAACCATGAAAAACTCCGTTGTCATGGGATGCCCAAAAACCTCGATTGGATACAGAGCCTCAAATTGCTCGGCGCTTATCATACCCAAAACGGTATCAACCATAACGATGGTATCTTCAATTTTTTTAACTAATTCGACCCTGGGGACATCTTTTAACGAAAACTCGAGGTCTCTTTGGCGGATATAACCCGTCTTTCCCATTTGAGCACCGATAAACCCATTGATATTGCCTACTAAATGCAGGCAAAGGTTACCAGCTGAATTGGCAATGCCATCTGCAATGATCCATATATTGCTTTCTTCCTGGTAGGACTCAATCTCGACCTTTAGTTTAGTGAGGTCACGTTTAAAAAGGGCCTTTAGCGTTTCGTTCAACATAGCAGCGGATTTTAGCGGCGATCCATTTGCTTTAACAGATCAATGGCAAAGCTATTCAGATTTTTAATAGCAAGCCCTATCTGCCAGGCATCGCGGTTGCGTTTTTCGACGTAATTTGACACTGCCCTGATTTGCAAACACGGAATGCCAACCTGTTTGCAGGCATAAAAAAATGCAGCGCCTTCCATGCTTTCCAGTTGAGGGTTAAGGCGGTTGGCGATGTTTTGAATATTTGTTTCATTTCCGTGAACGGTGTTTACTGTAATGGCTTTGACCTGTTTCAGGCTCGTGTGGTTAGCTGTGGATTTAAATATTCCCTCACCAAATCCAAGGTCGTCAATAGTCAAAAACCCTTCATCATCTTCGGCACCTAATTCGGAGAAATGGTCCTGAACTACTTCGACAACTTCGCCCAGGACAATGCTGCGGTCGAAACTGCCTGCGATACCTAAATTGACGGCCAAATCGTACTGATTAGTTACTAAATGCCTGCCCAGCGCAAAGGCAGTAGCTACCATCCCGACACCGGTAATTAGAAGTTCTAAGTCTAAAATCTTGAGTCCGAAGTCCTGACTTTCGACTTCCGACATCAGTCCCCCGACCTCAAACTCAGTAGCAGCAACAACCAGTACACGCATAATGGCTTTATTTTGACAACGAATATAAAACAAACCCCTGTTTTTTGTTTTTATATTTGCACCAGAAATATTATGATGATCTACATAACACGCAAAGAGCATTTTAACGCGGCGCACCGCATGTACCGCGAGGAATGGAGCGAGGAAAAGAACAGGGAGGTTTTTGGTAAATGCGCCAATCCTAACTGGCACGGGCACAATTACAATTTATTTGTGACGGTTAAGGGGGAAGTTACGCATGCTACAGGTTACCTGATTGACCTTAAGGATCTGAAAGTAATTATCAATGAATGTGTGATAGAAAAGCTTGATCACATGAACATTAATAAGGATGTTGAATTTATGGCAGGCAAAATGGCTTCGACCGAATTGCTCTGTATTGAAATATTTAACCAATTAAAAGGGCCCATCGAAAAACACGAAGGCGTATTCCTGCATTCGGTGAAATTGTATGAAACCGAAAACAATTCCGCCGAATATTTTGGCGATTAAAATCTGGAAATGAGTAAAAAAAATGGCTACCCGGACCGTGATGCGGGCATTGATGGCTACGTAAAAATAGACCGGTACAACCCCGAACTGATTGAGAACCTGAGCGAACATTATAAGGGTATATTAGAACAGATTGGTGAAGACCCTAAACGTGAAGGCTTATTGAGGACGCCTGAAAGGGTTGCCAAGGCGATGTTATTTCTCACGCAGGGTTACGACCTGGATGCTGAGGCTATCCTGAAATCGGCAATGTTTAAGGAAGAGTACAGCCAAATGGTAGTGGTGAAAGACATAGAAGTTTATTCGATGTGCGAGCACCACATGCTGCCATTTTTCGGAAAGGCACACATAGCTTATATCCCCAACGGACATGTTGTAGGTTTAAGCAAGATTCCACGCGTAGTAGATGTTTTCGCCCGCAGGCTGCAGGTGCAGGAACGGCTCACCAACGAGATAAAGGATTGCATACAGGATACCTTGCACCCATTGGGCGTAGGCGTAGTGATTGAATGCCGCCATTTATGCATGAGCATGCGCGGTGTTCAAAAGCAAAACTCGGTTACCACCACTTCGGCATTCACAGGTGAATTTTTGAAGGAAAAAACCCGCACGGAATTTTTAAATTTGATATCAGCGAAGCTGGGTTGATTGGTTGAATAAGTTAAGTGGTTGATTAAGTTAGATCAGCCATCGTTGAACTTAATCAACTTAATCCAACTCAATCAACCAATTAACTAAACCAAATGAAAGCATACATTTTTCCCGGACAGGGCGCACAGTTCGTAGGCATGGGTAAGGACCTTTACGAAAAATCGGACAAGGCCCGCGAACTTTTTGAAAAGGCGAATGAAATATTAGGATTCCGTATCACAGATATCATGTTTGATGGTACCGAGGATGACCTGAAACAGACCAAAGTTACCCAGCCCGCTATATTTTTGCATTCGGTTATCCTGGCTAAAGTATTGGGGGATGATTTTAAGCCCGATATGGCTGCGGGCCATTCGCTTGGTGAATTTTCGGCGCTGGTATCCGCAGGGGCACTATCATTTGAAGACGGTCTGAAACTGGTGGCTGCTCGTGCTAATGCGATGCAAAAAGCCTGCGAAATACAGCCTTCGACCATGGCAGCTATTTTAGGTCTGGATGATTTTACCGTTGAAGACGTGTGTCAGAGGGCCACTGATGTAGTAGTACCGGCTAATTATAATTGCCCGGGCCAACTGGTTATATCAGGAACAATTGCGGGCGTTGATTATGCCTGTGAAAAACTGCTGGCTGCAGGTGCCAAAAGGGCGCTTAAACTTAATGTGGGCGGGGCTTTCCACTCGCCGCTAATGGATGCGGCAAAGATCGAGCTGGAACATGCCATTGCAAATACCGAGATCAAAACCCCGGTATGCCCTATTTATCAAAATATTGATGCCAAACCTTATACCGATCCGGCTAAAATAAAGCATAACCTGATAGAACAATTGACAGGGCCGGTGCGTTGGACACAGACAATGATGCACATGCTGGAGGATGGCGCCACTTCATTTACCGAGGTAGGGCCAGGCAATGTACTGCAGGGCCTTGTAAAGAAGGTTGACCGGGCGGCGGTGACAAACAGCGCCGCTTTGTAAAAATAAAAATCATAAGCCATCTGCATTAAAATACAGGTGGCTTTAATTTTTTAGTGTATTTTTATAGATACCTTTTGAAAACTTGACAACCTCTGCAAAAATACGACTGATGCTGGCCTTACTCTTCGCCAGCCTATTGTTTACGGCAATAATTGTCCAGCAAACTTATACATCTAAAAATAACCTCGTTCAAACTGCCGAAACTCTCGAAGACAACCTTCATAAAAAGGAACAATTTGTAAGCGATATTTTTAACGACAAGGCTCGGTTTAAGCAGCTTAAAACGCTGCAGGATAGCGACAAGGCCGCACTGCAGACCATAAAAGACTTTACCACCGACCAAAGTATCTGGCTGGTGACCTTCAAAAAAGGACGCCTGCTTTTTTGGAGCGGTATTAAAGTTATCCCCGAACATCCTGAACAGATACGCGAGGGCTTTTCATTTGTAGACGCCCAAAATGGCCACTATGATGTTTTAAAGAGAAGCGACGGAGATTTTTCGGCCATCGCATTTATACCTGTAAAGATCGGGTACCCATTTCAAAACCAATACCTCCAAAATACCTTCGCCGCCAATTTATTAAGCGATAATAATATAGCCATAGCCGATTTTACGGATAAAAACATTTACGAGGTAACCACTATAAATCATACCTATTTGTTCTCGGTAAAGCTTAACCCTAATCATGTAAGCCATAAGTTCTTTTATTTCGAGATCGCTGTCTGGACGTTGTGTTTTATGGTTTTGTGCCTGTTAATTCACAATTGCTGTAATTATATCGCCAATAAGGGGTATGTCTACCTGTCCTTTATCATACTGGCTTTATTTATAATACTTTTGAGGGTACTCAACCTGTGTTACTCATGGCCTGATTTTACTTACCGGCCGGATATATTTGACTCCAAACTATACAGTGCAGGCCCATTCTTTCCTTCATTCGGCGATTTTTGTATCAATATATTGGCTGCAAGCTGGTTTGTATGTTTCGTTTACCGGTACAGGGACAAATTAATAAAACACATCAGTAATAAATTCCTGGGTTACCTGGTAGCCTCGGGGTGTATATTATCGTTAATTATTGTATCGACGCTGCTATTACGACGTTTTTATGGCCTCGTAATGTTTTCGAAAATTAGTTTTGATGTCAATAATGTACTAAACCTTTCTATATACAGCGCCCTGGGCATATTGATGTTATGCTTTGCTTTTTTGATATTCTATTTATTAGTCGAGATATGTTTAACCCTCTGCAGCAATATTGAAGTCCCCGCTTCGCAACAGGTATGGCTGCTTGTATCTGCAACCCTGGTAGTAACATTGCTGTCGGCATTAAACCTGGGCGAATTCACTTTTTTCTACCTTCTCTGGTGCGTGTGGGTGCTCATTAGGGGATATGCCTACGAGTATAGGCACGCTAAACTTAACTCAGGCGCTTTGGTGAGTATAATATTGGTTTGTGCCCTGGTTTCGGCTATCAAACTCAACCATTTTGAGGCGTTAAAAGAGAGTCAAACCCGGCGCGAACTTATTCGCCAGTTAGTGAGCTTAGATGATGAGAAAGCCGATAAAATATTCAAAGTAGTAGAGAAAAAAATAAGGGACGACGATTTCATCAGGCGATATTTTGCCGACTCGGTGCATAATGGCGACTACCTGAAAGATTATATCCAGAAATTGTACCTGAACGGGTATTTGACGCGCTATAATGCCGAAGTTTATACTTATGACGGCAAGGACCAGCTTTTAGGAGCATCGGGGACAAAAAGATACGACCGGGGCGTTTTTAAAGGTATGGTAGAATGCTGCGCAAACAAAGTGTCCGATTACTTTTCCCGGGAAAACAGCTCATTCGGCACCCGCGAGTATTTCGCGCAGGTACCTGTTAATAAAGACGGGAACAACCTGGGAACGCTGGTAATTGATCTGACTTCGAAAACGGTACAGGCCGAAAATACTTTCCCTGCCATATTAGTAGACGGCAATGTTGAACAGAGCGATGATTTTAAAGATTACTCCTATGCCTATTATGCAGATAAAATACTAAAGGCTCAGCATGGCAAATATGATTACAGTTTTGTGAATAACGAATTTACAGGAAAGGTTAACGACTATGTGTACAAAACCACTTTATTTGCCGATCCAACCTTTCGCAGCTTTTGGTCGACATACAGTCATTTGATATACAAACCTGACAAGCGCAACCTGATAGTAGTAAGTATAAAGCAGAGCCCGGTTATTGATATCATTACGTCGGTTACCTTCTTTTTTATCGTGTTCCTTGTATTTAGCGTGCTCAGTATCGTCACAAGCTGGCTATGGGGCAGGATAAAAATTTTATATATCGAAAACAATTATTTTCACTGGGCGCTGAAGATAAACCTGGATAATATACTTTATAAAACACGCATCCAGTTTTCAATCGTGTTTGCCGTAGTTATTACCCTGGTACTGGTTGGTGTGATCACTTATGCTTCCATTGCACAGCAGTATGACGAACAGCAGGACAATACCATAAGCGATAGGGTAACACGTATTGGTAAAGCTTTTGAAACATCGGACTTTGTCAATCAGTTTAACCACATTGACCAGGATTTTCAAACCCGGTTTAACCAGTTTGCGAATACTTATTCTGCCGATCTCACGCTATTTGGTGTCGACGGTGCCGAATTGGTTTCAACACAGCCCAAAATATATGATTACCACTTAATAGCGAGGCGCATTAACGGCAAGGCATATATCTATCTTCACAAGTTGCAGAAAACAGAATTCATCAATAAAGAGATAATGGGTTTGCTAAATTATAAGGCGGGGTATGTGCCGATAAAAGATGCGAAGTTAAGGCCCCTCGGCTACCTTGAATTACCATATTTTTCTAATGAAGTTGATTACAAGACGCGCCTGGGCTCATTGCTAAATGCGATGATCAACATTTATGCGTTGATTTTTATAGCTATCGGTTTATTGGCAATCATTATAGCGAGGCAAATAACCACCCCTTTAAATATCATACAGCATAGCCTGAGCAGGACCATCTACGGGCAAAAGAACGAGCCTATAAAGTGGAGCCGGAATGATGAGATAGGCGCGTTGGTGAGTGAATACAATACGATGATAGCGGCGCTGGAGCAAAGCGCGCAGAAGCTGGCGCAATCTGAAAGGGAAAGCGCCTGGCGCGAAATGGCCAAGCAGGTGGCCCACGAAATTAAAAACCCGCTGACGCCGCTCAAGCTGGGTTTGCAACTGCTGGAAAAATCGTGGCGGGATAAGGACCCAAAATTCGACCAGAAATTTGAGCGCTTCAGCAAATCATTTGTTGAGCAGATCGAGAGCCTTTCATCAATAGCATCCGAATTTTCAGCATTTGCGAAAATGCCTGATACGCGAATTGAGCGAATAGATGTTTTTGAGGTGCTGACAAAAGCCGTAATTGTGTATAAACAAACGGAAAATATCAGGATAGCTTACCACGCTCCTGAAAAGCCTTTCTATATAAATGCTGACCGCGACCAGCTGCTGCGCTGCTTTAATAACCTGTTGAAAAACGCCATTGAAGCCATACCGCACGACAACCACGGACTGATAGAAATCAATTACTTGCTGACAAATAAAAACATCCTGCTGAGTATAAAGGACAACGGTAATGGCATAGCCGAAAATTTGAGAGATAAAATATTTGAACCCAACTTTACAACAAAAAGCTCGGGTACCGGGCTGGGATTGGCATTTGTAAAAAACTCTATCGAAAATGCGGGTGGCAAAGTATGGTTTGAGACAATTCTCAATACAGGTACTACTTTCTATATCAGCCTGCCCGAAGTAGCTTGATTTGCAGGAGAATACAGCAAAAAGAAAGCCGCTCCAAATATCGGGGCGGCTTTCTGTATTTTGCGTTACTTTATTTTACTTAAGTGTGATGGTGCTTTGCCCCATAGTTGAACCATCTGAATAAAGGATCACAGTGTATGTGCCTTTCTGGAATGGCGGATTAGTAGGGCTGGCCCAGTCGATGGTATAGCTAACGCCGTCATCTTTAAAATCAATGGATGTTTTATAAGTGTATTGCAGGGTTTGGCCATCGGCAGTTAAATTACCGGTATCTGTGCCCGTTATCAGGTTGCCTGTCGGATCGAGTACGCGCACATAAACATCATGCAGCGCTTTATCTGCCAGGGTATTGCTGGCAACTGTAAAGTTAATTTTTATCTTAGTTGTTGGCTTGGCACGGGTTTCTACCACTTCTTTTCCGCTGCTCTTTACTTTGAATGCTGCAATATCTATCTTGCCTGCTTTGAGCGCTTTGGCAATTTGTACCTTGCTGTCCAGGTCCTTGTTCTGCTCTGCCAGGGTGCTTGCCTTTTGGCTTACGGTGGTCAGGTTGGTCTTCAGGGTATCCCTTTCGTTGGTGAGGCTGGAGATTTGTTTTTTCTGTTCCTCTATCTGGGCAGTATAATTAGCAACAAAATACCTCAGTTGCTTTACATCTTCCTGGGCCTTGTTAAGTTCGGCCTTTGTTAATTTGCCTTTGTCCAGCTGCATGCGCAAAACCCTGATCTTCGACTCGAGGGAATCGTTTTTAGCTCGCAGTTCTGCCGACATTTTTGCTTTGCCGGTGCTTACCTGCTCAATTTGCGCTTCAAGGCTGTCCAGTTCAACTTTTAACCTGTTTTTCTCGTCTTCCTGGTAAACTATCTTCGTGTCCGACTTGTTTTTTTGCAAATACAGGTACACATCAGTCCCAAGCAAGGCCAAAACAACAACAATCAGGAAATAAATGACGTTCGAATTTTTTTTAGGTGGGGCGGATTGATTTTCCATAGTGATTTTTTTTAGTTTAAATTGAAGTTTTTAATACTACTGTTCTGATAGACACAACAGTAACATAAGGGTCAGTACTTCTTATAAGTTTTCTTACTTGGGGCATTAACAATCGTCAACAACAAATATTGTATATTGTTTTACCCATTTGTTAATTAATATAAATGAAAAAATTGATGAATTGTTTTCTCTCAAAGGCTATATTTTTCAGGCAGATTGGCTAAAAATACTTACAATATAAATAAAACGCAAGAAACCTTGATTATTTGCGTCTTATAATAAAAAAATAAACCCTGAGTTTATACCTTTGCAACTTTTAATACGAATTACGGATGCGTGACTACAGATATTTTATACTATTAATAATACCTTTCTTCTTCCTCAACGCACAGGCTCAGATTGATACTTCAAAAAAAAATCATACAGATACCACAAAGGTAATTCGTGGAGATACTTTTAATAAAATCAAGCCGATACCCGTAAATAAGCTGGAACCCAAGCGCGAATTCAGGGGGGTATGGATAGCCACAGTAGTTAATATCGACTGGCCAAGCGATTCGCATTTATCTGTTGATCAGCAAAAAAAGGAACTGCTTGCGATATTGGATGCCGACCAAAGGGCAGGTATCAATGCTGTGATACTGCAGGTGCGCCCGGCTGCCGACGCATTTTATGCCAAAAGCCTTGAGCCCTGGTCACGATGGCTTACAGGGAAGCAGGGCGTTGCACCTGACCCTGTTTATGACCCTTTGGAATTTGCCATAAACGAAGCGCATAAACGCGGCATGGAACTGCATGCCTGGTTCAACCCATACCGGGCCACTTTCGACAGTAACTTTAAGAGCCTGAGCCCACGGCATATCACCAACCAAATGCCAAGCTGGTTTTTTACTTATGGCGGTATCAAGCTATTTAACCCGGGCATACCCGAAGTGCGTGATTATATTATCCAGGTTATCCTTCATGTAGTTGATAATTACAATATCGACGGCGTGCACATGGACGATTATTTTTATCCGTATAAAATTGAAGGTCAAAAAATAAATGATGATCAGACCTTCAGGGCCTACGCAGGTGAATTTACCGATATCAAAGATTGGCGCCGCAATAATGTCGACTTGCTGATACAGGCGCTTGGCGACAGTATACATAAGCATAAGCCGTTTTTAAAATTTGGTATAAGTCCGTTTGGGATCTGGAAAAATGCCCGCCAGGACCCGGAGGGTTCGCAAACTACCGGCGGCGACTCTTATTATGAGTTGTATGCCGATACGCGCAGATGGGTTAAAGAAGGCTGGGTTGACTACGTAGTGCCGCAGCTTTACTGGAACATTGGCTATCACCTGGCCGCATTTGAAAATTTGGTGGATTGGTGGGGCGACAATTCGTACAACAGGCATTTGTATATCGGGCAGGCGCCTTACAGGGCCTTCGAGCCAAAATCAAGGGCATATCATAATCCTTCGGAGATACCTAACCAGATACGTTACCTGCGCAATAACGACTATGCACAGGGAAGCGTATTTTTTAGCCAGAACTCCCTGATGAAGAACCCGCTCGGGATAACCGACTCGTTGAGGCTTAATTTTTATAAGTACCCGGCCTTGCCGCCGACCATGGAATGGCTGGATTCTATCCCGCCCAATACGCCCAAAAACTTGGTGGCAACTATTAAAGTAAAAAGCGTAAACCTGAAATGGCAGACGCCTGACCCGGCCGCCGATAAGGAGCCGGTATACGGTTATGTGATCTATCGCTTTAACACAACTGATACCGTTGATCTCGAAAATCCTAAAAATATACTGCATATACAGTATAATGCGGAGACCGAATACGAGGACGAGACCATTGAAAGGAACAAACACTATTTATACGTGGTGACGGCATTAGACAGGATGAAAAACGAAAGCGACCCAACACCGACGGTAGCTGTGGCGACTAATTAATCCTGCTTTAAGTATTTTAGTAGAGGCGTAGCCTCGGACAATCTGGTAACAACGGATTTCAATCCGTTGCAAGTACCCGCAATGAAATGAGTGCCATAGGCACGTCCTATATTATGCGACTAAATTGGCATTTGCCGTTCCTGCTGACGGCCAAATAGACAGTTACCCAATTATACCGGCCGAGCCTACGGCTCTTTTACTATTTTGCTGCTTTTTTCAACGGATTGAAATCCGTTGTTACCAGATTGGTCGAGCCGATGGCTCTTACAGCGGAAGTTTAATTGTGGATTCAGGCTCGAGAATCTAAAACCACACTATTCGTCATAACCATATTTTATAGTGTAATCAATCCTTTGTCGATAAGCCGTTGCAGGTAAATATCAATTTCAGCATCACCCATGCCGTATATTTTTTCGGTATCCCAGAACGATTCGTAGATGGCCTGCCGGGTTTTATAACCATAGTTGTAAATATCCAATAGTTTTTGTTCGATGTAATTGAGGCCGTTTTCATTGGTGCGTAGTCTTTTCAAATGTGCCTCTAAGGCGGGTTTCAACAAATGCAGGCTACCCCAAAAGGTATTTTTATTGAGCCAATGTTCCAATTTATCGGCATTTCCTTCCACATATAATTTCCATGCCTCGCCGGCAACTTCAAAATCGCCTTCGCTTAACCGCAAGCGGATGTTATCGTACAGGTATTCCAGCTCTTCGCCGTTCAGCTCGCCCATGCCTTTGAAGTTTTTCTTGCCGGGGAAATCGTCCGGGCATATCAAATAAACGGCGGGTGGCGACAGGTCGGTGTTTTTTGAAAGCATAGCCATTACGCCCAGCAGGTTGGCCTGGCAATGCAGGTCGAACTCGAACCATAGGTTTATCTCTTCATAAGGCTCGCTCAGCTTTGAAAGCGGTTCGACCACATTCTTTTCATACTTTTCCGGTGTCTCCTCAAACCTGCGGCATATCCATTCTTCGCGGGCCTTCCAAAAATCAGCAGAAGCGATATTCTCGGTTAAGGGCCCTTGTGAAAATACCTCGCGCCAAACCAGGATATCGCCTTCGAGGCCGGTATCGCCGAAGCTATAGGCGGTAGAATCGCCATTGAGGACGTGGAGGATGGTAGACATATTTAAATCAAAGTGATGACTGTACTAAGCTACATATCATTCGATATTTAGTTTTTAATTATTTTGTTAAGAAATGAATGACTTATCTTAAACTAATTCCGAAATCGAAATTCCGACTTCCGAAATCCTTCTTCCTCATCTCACCCCAATACCTTACTTTTGCCCGATATGTCACCCCGAAACAAACTCTATTTTGCTTCCGATTTCCATTTAGGCGCGCCAAGTTATGCTTCGAGCCGCGAGCGCGAAGTGATTTTGGTGCAATGGCTGGATATGATCAAAACGGATGCGTCGGAAGTTTTCCTGATGGGTGATGTGTTTGATTTTTGGTTCGAATACAGGACCGTCGTACCTAAAGGCTATATCCGTTTCCTGGGTAAACTGGCCGAATTATCGGATTTAGGCATCAAAATCTACTTTTTCAAAGGCAATCACGATATGTGGGTGTTTGATTATTTTGAAAAGGAGCTGGGTGCGACGATCATCACCAATGAACTGGTTATAGAGCGTGCCGGCAAAAAATTCTTCCTGCACCACGGGGATGGCCTCGGCCCGGGCGATCATTATTATAAATTTTTAAAGAAGTTTTTTAGGAGTGGCTTTTGCCAATGGCTGTTTGCACGGATACATCCCAACCTTGGTGTCGGCATAGCCAATTATTGGTCGGGCCACAGCCGCGTAGCTAATGAAAAAAAGGACACGCCTCATAACCCCAAAAAGCTGGAGTTTCTGCCCGTATTTTGCAGGGAGCTGCTGCAAAAGGAGCATTATGATTATATGATATTCGGGCACCGGCATAAAGAAACAGATGTACAAATAGGTGAGAACAGCCGCTATATCAACCTCGGCGAATGGGTAATAACCAAATCCTACGCGGTATTTGACGGCACTGACGTTCACCTGGAATATTTTAAACCATTTGTGGCCTGAGTGTAATAAGCTTCGGCCGCGTATCGGCCCGCTTCAAAATCTGCTTAATTTTTCGTATTTTTGTGCGCTTTTTTACTGCATAGCAGAGGCTTGCGGTACGGGAGGTAAAATACTATGTTAGAGAAATTAGAAGCAATAAACCAGCGCTGGAAAGATGTAGAAGCGGAACTGACAAACCCTGATGTGATGTCGGATATGAAGCGCTATGCCCAGTTGAATAAGGAATATAAAGATTTACAGAAGGTTGTTGATGAGTATAATATTTACCGCAACATCATGAGTAATATTGATACCAATAAGGAAATTTTGGCAACTGAAAAGGACGAAGAGTTCCGCGAGATGGCTAAAATGGAGCTGGACGAGTTGCTGCAAAAGCAGGACGAGAAGGAAGAAGAGATTCGCCTGATGCTGATACCTAAAGAGCCCGAAGATGCCAAACACGCTATTGTGGAAATTCGCGGCGGTACGGGCGGCGATGAGGCAGCGCTTTTTGCCGGCGACCTTTACCGTATGTATATGCGTTATTGCGAAAAACGCGGCTGGAAAACCGAGTTGGTTGATTTTACCGAAGGTACTGCAGGCGGTTATAAAGAAATTGTGTTCAATGTGCTGGCAGAAGATGCTTACGGTACTTTAAAGTATGAGTCGGGTGTGCACCGCGTACAGCGCGTACCTGATACCGAAACGCAGGGCCGTGTGCATACGTCCGCTGCCAGCGTGGTGGTATTGCCCGAGGCTGATGAGTTTGATATCGAATTGAATGTAAGCGACATCCGTAAGGACCTGTTTTGTGCTTCGGGACCGGGCGGGCAATCGGTTAATACAACATATTCGGCGGTTCGTTTAACGCATATACCGACCGGTATAATTGCGCAATGCCAGGACCAAAAATCACAACTAAAAAACTACGATAAGGCTTTGCAGGTACTCCGCTCAAGGATATACGAAATGGAACTGCAGAAGCACCTGGAAGAAATATCCAAAAAACGCAAAACCATGGTTTCGACGGGCGACCGCTCGGCCAAAGTGCGTACCTACAATTACCCGCAGGGGCGCGTTACCGAGCACCGCATCGGGCTAACCATCTATAACTTACCCGAAGTGATGAATGGCGGTATCCAGGAAATATTAGAGGCGCTGCAGTTTGCTGAAAACGCTGAAAAGCTGAAAGAAGGTACCATTGCTTAAGTAAGGCATTTGTCATTTTGTTAATGTTTACAGCTTTTTTTTATTAACATATCCACAGCCGGGCTTTTTTCATTTTATTTTCATAAAGTGCTTTTACTTTAGTAACAGATGGTGCACTATTGTTTCGCTTGTCGAGGCATCATGGCTAAAAATTAAACCTTATGGGTTTTAACACATCCTATGAAAATAAAATAAATGCCCATGTTAGCAGTAAAAACGTATAATAATGACCTTCATATTTTCAGGCGCTCTTTGCGGCTGATGGGAAACAGGTTTGAGATAAGTGTGGTTGGCAGTGATACTGTTTGGGCGCATGGTTGTATCGACAGTGCGATCGCGGAGATCAATAGAGTTGAAAAACTTCTTAGCGCGCTGAGTGATGAGAGCCAGGTAACCGAAATAAACCGTAACGCCGGGATAAAGCCGGTAAAAGTAAGCGCTGAAATATTCAAACTGGTGGACCGCGCTTTGGAAATATCGGCGCTTACACAAGGGGCTTTCGATATTACCTATAATGCAACGCATAAAAACATCGATGTTCAGCAGATCGAGCTTGAATCGGTAAAGTTTACCAATTACAAAAACGTAATCCTGAACGCGGATAAGACAACTGTTTTTTTACAGGAAAAGGGTATGCGCATAGGTTTTGGTGCGATGAGCAAAGGTTATGCGGCCGACAGGGCTAAATATGTATTGCAACTGGCCGGCGTATCGAGCGGGGTTATCAATGCCGGCGGCGACCTTTTAACCTGGGGCCTTCAGCCCGATGACCAACCCTGGACCATTGCTACGGCCGACCCGCACCAGGATAACCAGCCATTTTCTGAAATTAAGATCAGTAATATGGCTGTAGCAACATCTGGTAATTTTGATCAGAATGCGACCGTAAGCAACCGTAAATACATGAACAACGTTGATGCGAAAAAAGGCTTCCCGGTAAGTATATTGAAATGTGTAAGCGTAGTTAGCCCTACTGCCGAACTTTCGGATGCTATGGCAACACCGATAATGGCCATGGGCGTAAATGCCGGGCTTTATCTTATTAATAAACTACAGCAATTAGCCTGCGTCATCATCGATGATCACGACCGGGTATATACCTCAAAAGAGATCAATTATTTAACTTAACCCGGATTGGCCTCATATTAGGAAGGCCCTGCACCTGTCTTTTTTTGCAACATCCGGCATATTTCCTGCTGATATTAGGCCCGAGTGCCTGAAATTTGTCATTTTTGAGATATATTGTTAAAATATTGAATGGCTGTTTGACGGGTATTCAGGGGACTTAGACTGGTAATATTGAGAATAATTTTAAGTTTTTTTACTTCAAATGATTAAGTGGTTTGTGTATATCGTTTTCGCGCTGATACTCATACCATGTTTATCGTATGCTAAAATTACCCGCCCGGGTAACCCTACCGGGGGCAGTAAGCATATTTATACAAAATATTTCATCCTTATTGACTCAGCCATCGAGGCTGTGGCTGATACTACTCCCAAAAAACAAACAGACGATAAAAAGAAAATAAAGCAGGTTACCAAGGCCAGGCCTGTGCCTAAACCTGAAAAGGTTGACGATGGCACTACGACGCCAAAAACTAAACCTAAGCGGCAGCGCAGGCCTCCGGGTATGGAGCGGCCGCCCGAAATACCAAGGCATAATGGAGATTAACAACACGATTTAGTATTATATTGCATGATAATGAAACGATTTTGCACCCTGTTTCTCTTTAGTATTTACCTCAATGCAGGCGCCCATGCCGGTACACTGAATATCTTTGCCGATACCATACCTAAAAAAACCGCCGATACAGATACCGTGGTGCGCAAGCAATCCATATCGGTTGGTGCAAGCGTTGGCAGCGATGCGCAGTTTTTTGGACGTACCGGGCTTGTTAAATATCCTTTCTTTAATTCGGATGTTATTTACAATGCCAAATCGGGCTTTTTCGTATATGGCTCTATTTACAAGGTTTTTGGATCGATACCTTTAATTGACGAAACGGATGTTGGCGGCGGGTACCTTTACCGCTTTTCGCCGAAATTTACCGGCAATATCAGTTATACCCGTTTTATTTTTAATAAGAATGCACTGATCATCAAATCAGCATCGTCCAATGATATTAATTTCAGCAATTCGTACGACTGGAAAATACTGAAATCAACGGTTACGTTGGATTATCTTTTTGGGGAGTCGAGCGACGTGTTTGTCACCATTAACAACTCAAAATATTTTGAAACCAATTGGAGCATATTCGATGATAAAGATTACCTGTCATTCAACCCCGGTTTCAATGTGATCTTTGGGACGCAAAATTTTGTTCAGAAATACTCCCAGAACCACCCGGGAAAATTTGATGATGAACGTAATTATGGCGACCCTTATCTTATTCCGCCGCCGGTATATCCCCAATATGCCGGCTATAACAGTGAATTTCACATGTTGAATTACAGTTTTAAGATACCCATAGCCTATAACCGGCCACATTACACATTTGAGTTTTCGTACAAATATTCGATACCGGTAAATGTGGAGGGCATATTGAATAACCGCAGGGAATCGTTCTATAACCTGACATTTTATTACGTTTTTTATTAATAAAGTATGAATGTTCTTATTGTTGAAGACGAGAAGGCCCTTACGGTCGAGATGGAACTTTTCCTGACGGGTAACAACTACATTTGCGAAACTTGTTTTGACGGACAAAGCGCATCAGAAAAGATTGCCACCAACTTGTATGATTTTATACTGATAGACCTGGGTCTGCCTGATTATGAAGGACTCGACCTGTTGAAAGAGGCGAAAAGATATAATCCCGAAGCGGCCTGTATTATATTGACGGCCCGGGCGGAAGTGACCGACCGCATTAAAGGGCTTGACCTGGGCGCCGATGATTACCTGCCCAAACCGTTTTCGCTGCTCGAACTGCAAAGCCGCATGCAGGCTATTATCAGGAGAAAATTCGGGCTGAAAAACTCGGTTGTTGTGCTGGGGGAATTTGTTATTGACCTCACCAATCGCACCGTTTCGCATGGCGATGCAGTAGTGAATAACATTACTAAAAAGGAATTTGACCTGGTGGCCTACATGCTGCTGCATAAGAACCGCACGTTGACCCGGTCGCAATTAAGCGAACATATTTGGGGCAGCGTGGTAAACGACGATTACGATTCGAACTATATTGATGCGCACATCAAAAATATCCGGAAAAAACTAAATGCTTACGGTCCGCCCGATTGGCTGGAAACGGTACGGGGCCTGGGCTACAGGATAAATACAAACAACTAAGTAATTGAAACTCGGAACCAAACTGACGCTCTTTAATACCCTCTCCAAGCTGGTAATTGTGGTGTTGTTTGTGTTGCTTTTACCGGCCCTCATCAGGGATATTAACACCAAGTATACTGATAACTGGCTGCGCAATCAGAAGGATAAAGTGCTCAAGCTGGTACAGGGCCCGGGTATCAATAATTACATCAAAAATGGCGAAGGGTATGGTAGTTATAATGCGCTGCTGAAGGAAGAATATATAAGTATGGATATCGATTCGGCAAACGAAAAAATCGATACTATAGGTAATGAACCAAGGCTTGTTGAGGGTGATACCATCCAATACCGCATTTTGAGCCACACGTTTAAAGTGGGTAAACAAAACTACCTGCTGGAGATAGGGAAAAGTGTAAGAACGATCAATGAAACAGCCACGCCCCTGCAAAACATTGCCTTCGAGATACTTTTGGGTATGGTATTTTTAACCATCCTGGCCGACCAGTTTTACTCCACTTATGTACTTCGGCCGCTGGGTCGAATCATCAAAACAAAGCTTATCGCCCTTAAATTCCCGACCCATACCCCTTACCGGAAAGTACACACCAGCACTTCCGATTTTGAATACCTGGATATCAGCATCCATAAGATGATCATGACCATCGAAAGCGCCTTTCAAAAGGAAAGGGAGTTTATATCCAATGCTTCGCATGAATTGATGACGCCGATATCCATCCTGCAGTCTAAGATCGAAAACATGTTTGGCAGCGAGGAGATAAACGACGATGTAAAGGAGCGCCTGGTTGAGATGCAGCGGATATTGAACCGGCTGAAGAGCATCACAAAGACGTTATTACTGATATCGCAGATAGAAAATGAGCAATTCCTGAAAGAAGACACGGTTGAGGTTGCCGCCCTTATACAGGAGGTTTATGACGAAATATCCATCCGGCTCCAGGAGAAAAATATCACTTGTACCATTGATGTGCCTGAAGACTGGTCGTTAACACGGGTGAATAAATTCCTGCTGTTTAACCTGTTCTTTAACCTGATAAATAATGCCGCTAAATACAACAAGGAAGGTGGCGAAATTAATATTACCGGGCGGATGGAGAATAAGCTGTGCGTTGTAGATGTAGCCGACACCGGGATAGGTATCAGCGCCGAACAGTTGCCGCAAATTTTTAACCGGTTCAAAAAATTCACCCGCTCGCTGCTGCAGGAAAGCTTTGGGCTGGGATTGCCTATCGTAAAATCCATTGCCGAGTTTCATAAGATAAAAATTGAAGTGAGCTCGGAGGAAGGTATCGGCAGTACCTTTAAGCTGATTTTTCCGGCTGAGATTATGGGGAAATAAACGAGAAAGTACACTTTCAAAATAAATTCTATTATTTCTATGGGAATTATAGAATTATATTTATGTTTGTATCTCTCTTCTCATAATTAGGTTTTATAATTGGTTTCAGAAACCCCCGCCCATCGGGGGTTTTCTTTTTAGATGGCGCGTGAATGATTGATGGACAACTACAATTCTGACAAAACTTTTTCCGCTATCAATAGTAATTATATTAACTATATCTAATTAAAATAATAAGATTATGGAAACCATTGAAAGATCAGTTGGCGTATTGAATGATCTGATCGAGATCAATAACGACCGTGCCGCAGGTTTTGAGCGTGCCGCAAAAGAACTGGAAAGCGATGATAACGACCTGCGTGTTTTATTTGATACCTACGCCAGGGAAAGCCGGGAAAATGTTAAAGAGTTAACTGCAGCAGTTGGCCGGTTTGGCAGGGAAGCAGAAAATGAAAAGAGCGGTACCGGTGCTTTACACCGTGCCTGGATCAATGTGAAGGCTACATTTAGCGGGCATAACCGCAAAAGCATTTTGGCCGAATGTGAACGCGGTGAAGATGCTATTAAAAATACCTATCGTGACGCTTTGTCTGAAGAGGATTTGCCTTCCGACGTAACTTCAATCATCTGGCGTCAGCAACAGGTTATTAATGCTTCGCATGATACCATTAAATCGTTGCGTGACAAAGAGCCGTGATAATGGCTATCGTTACCACATGTTTAAAAATAAAAAAGCGGCCCCGGTAATGGGGCCGCTTAAGGTTTAGGTTAGGTGATAAGGGTTACAATGAACAGTTTCTTTTATTAATACGATGTGGTATATTGGTTATTTCCGGCCAATGATTTAGCGGTTTCGGCAAGACGAACAAACTCGGCACGGTAACCGTCGTCGTCGCTGCCTTTAGCATTTTTAGCGATGCTGATGGCCTGGTCATAACTGCCGTTTTGTTTGAAAGCTGAATTGCGGAGCAGCATACCAAACTCGGCAACAGCTGATGCAAAACGGAAGTCTGTCGATGTGCTGTTGAATGATGCAGGCCTGTCTTTAACTACAGCTACGTTCAGTTTGCTTTGGTCGGAATTGGGTTGTTTGTACCTGAATTTTACCGTCATCAGCTCATCTGAATAGGGTGTGGATGGGGCCGCGCTGTTAGTCTTCTGGTATTTCAGCGGGTCGACACTGCCGCTATAATCGTCAATCACACCGGTTGGTACAATTTCATAAAAAGCGGTAACGGTATGGCCCGAACCCATGTCGCCGGCATCTTTCTGGTCATTGTTAAAATCTTCTTTAGCCAACAGCCTGTCCTCGTAGCCAACCAAACGGTAAGCTTGTACTTTGGCGGGATTGAATTCAACCTGCAGCTTTACATCTTTGGCAACCATATACATAGTGCCGCCATATTCGGTAATGAGGGTTTTGCGGGCTTCGGTCAGGTTATCGATATAGGCGTAGTTGCCATTGCCCTTGTCGGCTAATATCTCCATTTTGCTATCCTTCAGATTGCCCATGCCATATCCCATAATTGTGATGGGCACATTGCTGTACCGCTCGCGGGTGATGAGGGTTTCCATATCACCATCGCTTGAATCGCCAACGTTAAAGTCGCCATCGGTAGCCATAATGATGCGGTTATTGCCACCCCGGATAAAGTTTTCGCGGGCAATGCGGTAGGCCATTTTTATACCTGCGCCCCCGGCGGTAGAGCCGCCTGCCTGCAGTTCATCAATCGCATCCTTTATCCTTTGCTTCTCATCGCCGGGGGTCGAAGGTAGTTTCAATGCTACTTCTCCTGAGTATACCACGATGGCCACTTTGTCTTCTGACCTCAATTGGTCGACCAGCATTTTCATCGAGGCTTTTACCAGGGGAAGTTTGTTAGGCTCGCCCATAGAGCCCGATATATCCAGCAGGAAAACCAGGTTTGAGGCAGGCAGCCTGCTCATATCAATGGTGCGCGCCTTTAGCCCCACGCGAACTAAAAGATGCCTTTGATTCCACGGTGCCGAAGAAATCTCGGTAGTAATCCCAACCGGCTCACCATTGGAAGGACCGGGCAGGTTGTATTTAAAATAATTTATCATTTCCTCTACGCGTACAGCGTCAACCGGCGGCAGCTGGCCGTTATTGATAAAACGCCTTACGTTACTGTATGAAGCGGCATCCACATCTACAGAAAAAGTAGACAGCGGGTTATCCTTTGCATTACTGAAACCATTTTCGTTAATGGTTTTATAGCTTTCATCCTGTGGGTTTGATGTATTAGGGTTGTATTGAGCGCTTGCTGCATATTTTAATGATTTGTTCATAGCTGCGCCTCCGGCAGGTGACTTATAGGTTGCATTGCCCGGTGTATGAGCCCCCACGCCGGCTACTTTGCCTGGCATTTTGTTTGCCTGGTTCTGTACTGAAAGTTCCGAGAGTGCGGGTGGGTTCGCACTCGCATCGGGAGTTATTGTGGCAGCCGAATATCCTAATGCCTTGCTGGAATGCTTTACACCCAAAGCCTGGGTAACTACAACTTCGCCAAGTTGCGAGTTGGATGCATCGAGGTAAACATCAACAGTGTCGCTTTTGCCTATGGCTACGGTTTTGCTTTGGTAGCCGATGTAACTGACAACTAACGCGCTGCCGTCCGGCGCGTTAAGGTTATATCTTCCGCTTTGATTGGTTACAACTCCGGCTGATGTTCCTTTTATTTTTACCGTAGCGCCCGGGATAGGCAGTTTATCGTCTGCGCCGTAAACGGTACCGGTAATGTGGCGGGTGGTATTGCACCTGAATGCAGCGAGGCCCGCGATGATTAAGGTTAATAATATGTACTTTTTCATTGTTATGATTTTTGGTTCTTTTCCTTAATGATGCAGGGAAAAGCACATTTCCATAAGCGGATGAAAAATTTTATTTTGTTCGACCAAAATGAACTTTTTCAAGAGGACCAATAAACCAGTAAATACCGATGACGAAGCCCAACTGGATAGTTACCGCAAAAGCGGTGATTTAGCAGTTTTGGGCAGTCTGTTTGAAAAATATATGCCCCTGATATACGGTGTATGCCTTAAATACCTTAAAGATGATGAGGCTGCAAAAGATGCGGTAATGGCTATATTTGAGGAACTAATTATAAAAGTAAAGCAACACAATATTAAGCAGTTCAGGAGCTGGGTTTATGTACTGAGCCGCAATTATTGCCTGATGCAGCTGCGTTCGGGCAAGCGGATGGAGCAGGTTTCTTTGGACGATGTTATGGAATCCGTCCCTTTTTTGCATCCTGAAGAAAACAATAATAAAGAAGAAGCCTTAAGAGCTTTAGAACGATGTATTGAGAAGTTAACAGAGGGCCAGCGACTAAGCGTGAGCCTCTTTTATCTTGAAGAAAAGTGTTATAAAGAGGTGGCGGATATAACAGGGTTTACCCTGAACGACGTTAAGAGTTATATACAAAATGGCAAGCGTAACCTGAAAATTTGCCTTGAAAAGAACCGTGAGTAAGTCAAAAAATGACATATCGCAAATAAAAAAGTACCTGCAGGGCGGGCTGGACAACCGTGCCATGCACGAACTGGAGCGTCGTGCGCTTGATGATCCGTTTTTAGCGGATGCATTGGAAGGTTTTGAAAAAGCCGGAACGCAACAGCAAAAGAACCTTGATGATTTGTCGCAACGATTGCAAGGCAGGGTTGATAAAAAGGTAATACGCGTCATCCCCTGGGCCCGGCTTTCTATTGCAGCATCCGTTTTAATTATTATCGGTGTTGGGATTTGGCTGGTAACCAGGAATAAAACAGAAAAGCCAAATTTGGTTGCTGCTACGATTAAAACCGAAAAACCGGTACAGCCGGCGATATCAACGCCATCCTCGTTGGCCTCACCGGTTACTACAGATACCACATCAAAAGCAAAGGTTGGTACAACCCGGGCTACACCTGGCAATGAAGCTGAAAAACCTCCTTCGCTGGCCGAACTTACAACTGCTAACAAGCAACCCGGGGCTGGTGCTGCCGGCGCTAAAAGTGACACAAGTACTTTTTCTGCCAGTGTGGCCCCAACCCCTGCAGCAGTTTATAAGTCGGCACCGGTTGCAAATGCCGACAAGGCTCAATATAAATCGGCAGAAAAGCAGCCATTGAACGAGGTAATTGTGCAGGATGACAATAAGCAGGCGGGTTATCTGAGCTCAAAGCAGGTTGCAAAAGCTGCCCCCGGCAACCCCGAAACACAGTTGCAGGGCCATGTTGAGGGCCTGGATGTTCAACCGGCGCATAAAACGCTTACAGGTTATATTACAAGTGCGAATGGCGGACAACCGCTTATTGGCGCAGTTGTAAAACTGGCAGGCGCAAATTTTGGCGCTGTTACTGATGCAAACGGAAAATTTGTACTGCATGACGTCCCGGAAAAAAAGAACCTTGTTGTAAATTATCTTGGTTACAACTCTAAACAAGTAAAAGTAAACGCCAGCGATTCGATCAATGTAGCCTTAGAGCCTGCCGGCAATGCACTTGCGGAGGTAACGATAGCTAACCCTGATGCGAGCAAGGCTAAAGGTGGTTCTTATGCATCATCTGCGGCACACCCCAGCGCCGGTTGGAAAGCATTTACCGATTATTTGAACCGGAATGCAGTGTTGACTGACGGCGAAACAGGTAACGTGGAGCTATCATTTATGGTGGACGGAAAAGGTGGCCTGAGTGATTTTAAAATTATTAAAAGTCTTAACACCACTGCCGACCAAAAAGCCATTGACCTGATCACCAATGGACCCGGTTGGGCCGGAAATATTGACGGGCTACCGCATGAGGTTAAGGTGACGGTGAAGTTTCATTAAGTATAGCTCTTCTTCTTCGTAGCGATGGGTTTGAAACCCATCGCTATAGAGAATTTTTCCGGGTATTAGAAGAAAAAGTTGCTGAGGGTTTTATATAGCGACGGGTTTCAAACCCATCGCTATAATTATGCGACAATTTTTTAATGCACCGCCTTAGCAGCAAACGAAAATACCTTTTGCATCACCGGGGTCGACCGTGCGCCAATGTTTTGGCGGATGTTTAGTTCTTCCTTAGCTATTTCAACAAATAAGCCGCTGATCGTTTTTTGCGTGGCGTAATCTACGATGTCAGGATTCATGTGCTTTACAAATGGGAGTTTATTGTACTCGCCGGCAGCCTGGCCATAATATTTTGTTGCGCCAACTTTATTTAAGCTGGCCTGTATCACCGGTTTAAATTTCGCGGCAAGCTGGGCAGTGGTGGTAGTTTTAAAATATTGCGTGGCGGCATCCTTTGGTCCGAGTAAAATATTCCTTACATCGGTTATCGACATTTTTTTAATGGCATCAATAAATATGGGTTTGGCGTCTTTAGCGGCGTCCTCGGCGGCCCGGTTGAGCGAGAGGATCACATTATCGCAAAGCTTGCCCAATCCTATTTCGCGCAAAGCTTTTTCGGCCTTTTGCGCTTCAGGCGGGAACAGTATTTTGACCTCGGCGTTGCCAAAAAAACCATTTACCGCTGATAGTTTATCGGCGCTTTTTGCGGTACCCTGCTGCAGGGCTTGTTTTAATGCGCTGCCGATCTCAAATGGCGAAGGGCTGCCCTGGAAAGGTATGTTGATTGTGGTATTTGCGGGTTTGCGGTTATCAAAGCTCGAAAGCGATATGGTTACAGCAAGCAAGGGAAGTATTAACAATGCTCTTTTCATGGAGGGAAATTAGTAAAAAGATCGTACCTGCAAAAATTAACCTATTGCTCTTATCAGGGCAAACACACCGCCTGCTATCAAGGCCGAAATGGGTATGGTAATTATCCACGCCCAGATGATATTGATGGTGAGGCCCCACCGCACAGCCGACAAACGCTTGGTTAAACCTACACCGATAATGGAACCGGTAATGGTATGGGTGGTTGAAACCGGTATACCAAAATATTGCGTAAAGAACAGTGTGATAGCGCCAGCGGATTCGGCGCTGACACCCTCGAGCGGGGTGATTTTGGTTATGCGCGAGCCCATGGTTTTAACAATTTTCCATCCACCCGAAAGTGTTCCTAATGCGATGGCCGAATAGCAAGCGAGGGGTATCCAGTTGGGCATTGCTGCACCGGAGCCGATGACTTTTGCAGCTATAAGCGATACGTAAATAATACCCATTACCTTTTGTGCATCATTACCACCGTGGGCAAAACTTAACGCGGCCGATGATACCAACTGCATTCTTTTGAACCACTTTTCGGCGGTTGAAGGGCGCGCATTTTTACTAAGGTGCAATACAATTATCGTGACGAAATAGGCAATAACAAGCCCAATAAAAGGAGCCAGTACAATGTAGGCAATGGTAGTCAAAACCAGCTTTAAATTGATAGCGTTAATGCCGTTTGCGCCCATATAAAGCGCGTTGGTAATACCTGCACCAGCGAAACCACCTATGAGGGTGTGTGACGAACTTGAAGGGATACCAAACCACCAGGTGATCAGGTTCCAGCTTATGGCCGCTATCAACCCGGAAAGTATCACCGGGAGGGTTACAAAATGCTCATTTACAATCTTGGATATTGTTTTGGCAACATTATGCTCTTTTACAAAAAAGTACACCAAAAAATTAAAGGCTGCGGCCCATAATACGGCCTGGAAAGGTGTTAGTACTTTGGTTGATACGATTGTTGCGATAGAGTTGGCAGCATCATGAAAGCCGTTGGTATAATCAAATATTAACGCCAGGCAAACGACAACTACGAGGGAGCTTGTTACCATTTATTATCAGGCGTTTTTAACTAAAATTGATTCCATAACGTTTGCGGCATCTTCCATCCTGTCGGTAGCTGTTTCCAGTACTGCTAGTATCTCTTTATATTTTATTAAGCGAATAGCGTCGGTTTCATAAAGGAACAGGTCGGCAACGGCGCGGTCAAATACGTAATCGGCCTGGTTTTCCACGCTGTTTATCCTGATGCATGAATCGGCAATCGCACGCACATTTCTCAGGTCCTTCAATTCCTTTACAGCTTTTTCCATATCGATACTGCCCTGCAATATCAGCTCAGCTAATTTACGGATATGATCGTTCAGGTCGTCAATACGGTACAGCAGCATACGGTTAGCCGCGCCCTGTATATTATCGGCCACGTCATCAATGGCGGTTGCGAGCGCATGGATGTCCTCGCGGTCAAAAGGGGTAATAAAGTTTTTGCCCAGTTCCAGGTAAATCTGGTGGGTAATCTCGTCGCCCTTATTTTCTAATTTATCGATGTGTTTATAAAGTTCTTCACGGGTAACAGCATTGCCCGAGTTAACAGCTTCGACAAGCGTGTTTGACATAATTACCACATTATTAGCTGCCTGCTCAAATAGCGGGAAAAATATTTTCTTGTCTTTTGGGACGAAATACTGGAAGATGCTGTTCAGTGACATTTGAAACTATATTAGGTCAGATGATATATCTATATGTTAAATTTTTGCAAAGCTAATGTTTACAATGTTAAGTTAGTGTTAACTCTTTAAAACCGGTATAACCGTGAAAGGGATACCTTGTTTGGCCTTTTGTAAAGTAAAGCCAAAAGTTGAGCCCAGTCCTTCAGTGCTGCGCACGTTAATGGTTTGCTCGTGCGCCTCAACAATGTGTTTTACGATGGCCAGCCCGAGGCCCGAGCCACCAATTTGCCTTGAGCGGCTGGTATCCGTGCGGTAAAAGCGCTCAAACAAACGGGGCAGGTATTTTTCTTCGATGCCGATGCCGTCGTCTGTTACTTCAACCAATACCTGGTCATGTAATTCAAACAAACTCACCGATGTACTGCCCTCGTCTTTGCCATATTTGAACGAGTTGTCAAGCAGGTTCACCAGCACTTGCCGTATTTTTTCCCTGTCGGCATTTACCAAAATGGGGTCGTCATATTTCTGTTTAAAAACCAATTTGATATGATGCTCTTCGGCTTTTAGCTCCATCGATTCAAAAACCTCTTTGATCAGGTCGTTAATCTTAAATTTTGTATAATTAATAGGGATTTCGCCATTTTCCAATTTTGAGATCTCATCCAAATCCTTGATAAGGTAACTAAGCCGGTCGACATTTTTTGAGGCTTTTTCCAGGAATTGTTTCGCCATTTCGGTATCCTCAAATTCGTCATCGACGATAGCATCGATATACCCCTGGATGGCAAACAGGGGTGTTTTAAATTCATGAGATATATTAGACAGGAAATCGCGCCTGAATTTTTCCTGTTTTTTCAGATCGTCAATTTCACTTTTCTTTTGCCTGGCCCACTCGGTTACTTCATGCTCCACGTCATTTATCGGATCAGCGCTCACATGTTCGCCCAACGCATCGCGCAGGTCGCGGCCAAGCTTCAGGTTGTGTATCAGTTTATAAATGATCTTAATTTTGGAATAGATGTATTTCTCCAGCAGGATATAAAAGGTGACAAAGCTGATGGTAAGCGTGAGTACGAAAGTAACGCCCACATCGTACCAGCTATGCTTAAAGTAATAGTTAACCGCCGAAACAGTGATAGCTACCGCCAAGGCATTTATAAAAACCAGTACACGCAATTTCATACCGTAAAGTTACGATTTGTAAGCAATTAGCCGTCGCTAAATTGGCTTTGCAGGTGTTAAATTAAGGTTATTAATTTGTGGATTTTTTGATGCGTAAAGTAGTTTATTTAGTGGTTGTAAAATCGATATCGACCTTTACATCATTTGACATCACCAGGCTGCTTGCGCCCACGCCGTAATCAGTACGTTCTATTTGAAAATTACCTTTATAGGCAATTGTATTACCTGTTTCTGTATAGGTGAAGGGTACCTCGACTATTTTGGTGACGTTTTTGATGGTGAGGTTAAACGTTCCGCTGTAATTATTGCCGCTTTTATGTTTAAAGGAAACGGACTTAATATTGATAGTGGGATATTTTGCAACGTCAAAGTAACTGTCGCTTTTCAAATGGTCGTTGCGTGTGCCATTATCGGTATCGATGGTATTGGTTTCGACCGAGGCCTCAATGGTACTGGTTGCCAAATTTGCCGGGTCGAAAATGATCGAACCCTTAAAACCTGCCAGGGTACCGTCAATGGTAATACCAAGGTTTTTGATATGAAATGTAACGGTCGATTTGGTTACTGTTTGTAGTTTGGATTGGGAAAATGCGTTGCTGATAAAAAGGAAAACTATCAGCAAAGAATATAATTTCTTCATACGTAAATATAATTCGGGTATTGCAAAAATAAGACTAATCTATCAATGAATTATTACATTAGTAACTGAAATATTATAGAAAAAATTTAGCCCTGGATTTATTATTTGTTTATTATAATTGTTGAAACCTAAACCATGCAGGAACGATTTGAATTTAGCCCTTTAAAACCCATATTACTGGTGGTAT